>Ga0209084_1000005_pt1 | contig 298972 bp, 366 predicted proteins | sample C_130820_MF_Meta_FD_187309 | JGI IMG/M metagenome (GOLD analysis project Ga0209084, IMG submission 187309) | Freshwater microbial communities from Lake Croche, Canada to study carbon cycling - C_130820_MF_MetaG (SPAdes) (version 2) | ecosystem: Environmental > Aquatic > Freshwater > Lake... | reverse complement strand
CGATGTTCTACCATTACTTGACATAAATTCACCACCACTTAAACCATTTTGATTCAGTTGTTGTAAGATTTGATTGTTTGATGATGGTGTTAATGGATTACCATTTAAATCCAAGTTAGTTAAACTAGATAAACCAGTTCCGTCAAATGATGTTAATTGGTTAGTAGATAAATACAAATTAGTTAAACTGGATAAATCAGTTCCGTCAAATGATGTTAGTTGGTTATTTCGTAAATACAAAGTAGTTAAACTAGATGGTAAGTTACTAACCAAAGTTAATGTACCAACACCACCTTTAGGACCATTTAAACTCAACTGAGTTAAACTCACTAAACCAGTTCCGTCAAATGATGTTAATTGGTTATTATCTAAACCCAAATCAGTTAAATTAGATAAATCAGTTCCGTCAAATGATGTTAGTTGGTTACTATATAAATACAAAGTAGTTAAACTAGATAAACCAGTTTCATCAAATGATGTTAATTGGTTTTCACCTAAACCCAAATAAGTTAAACTTGTTGGAAAAATAAAACCATCTAATGTTGTTAATTGGTTATTTTGTAACTCCAAACCAGTTAAACTAGATAAACCAGTTCCGTCAAATGATGTTAATTGGTTACTACCTAAACCCAAATAAGTTAAACTTGTTGGAAAAATAAATCCATCCAATGATGTTAATTGGTTGGAATTTAAATCCAAATAAGTTAAACTAGATAAACCTGTTCCATCAAATGATGTTAATTGGTTATTATATAAATACAACTCAATTAAACTAGATAAACCAGTTCCATCAAATGATGTTAATTGGTTACTTTGTAAATTCAACTCAATTAAACCAGATAAACCAGTTCCGTCAAATGATGTTAATTGGTTATTATCTAAATTCAAATAAGTTACATCTCCACTTACATTGCCTTCTGAATCACATGATATAATTGTGAATTCACCGTTTATGTTCGCTACTGGTATACTGTTTACCCAACCATTTTCGTTTATACTTGAATCACTTCCATCGTGATTATATTTCCAAAATCCAGTTGATGTTTGAACATAAATGTTCATTGTTTCTCCAACTGATTTGGATGTTATGAATGTTGGTTGTGTTGTAATGATTAAATCTAAACCATAGAAATTCCAACCTAAACTTACTAAGTTATCATAATCAGTGTTACTTGCCGATGTTCTACCATTATTAGATTCAAAATAACCATCATTTAATCCATTTTGATTAAGTCGTTGTAGGATTTGATTGTTTGCTGATGGTGTTAATTGGTTACCATGTAACTTCAAACTAGTTAAACTAGATAAACCAGTTCCATCAAATGATGTTAATTGGTTATTACCTAAATTCAACCCAGTTAAACTTGTTAAACCAGTTCCGTCAAATGATGTTAATTGGTTAGTATTTAAATTCAAAACGGTTAAACCAGATAAACCAGTTCCATCAAATGATGTTAATTGGTTACTAGCTAAAACCAAAGTAGTTAAACTAAATAATCCAGTTCCGTCAAATGATGTTAATTGGTTATCTTGTAAACGTAAATCAGTTACATCTCCACTAACTGTACCATCTGAATCACATGATATAATTGTGAATTCACCGTTTGCGTTTGTTATTGTGAAACTCTGTTCTCCTTGTCCAAATACACTTGAATCACTTCCATCGTGTTTATATTTCCAAAATCCAGTTGATGTGTGAACATTAATGTTGATTGATTCTCCAACTGATTTTGATGTTATGAATGTTGTCGGAATAATTAAATCTAAACCTCCTAAATGCCAACCTAGGTTATTCAATAGGTTATCATAATCAGTGTTACTTGCCGATGTTCTACCATTACTTGACATAAATTCACCACCACTTAAACCATTTTGATTCAGTTGTTGTAAGATTTGATTGTTTGATGATGGTGTTAATGGATTACCATTTAAATCCAAGTTAATTAAACTAGATAAACCAGTTCCGTCAAATGATGTTAATTGGTTACTTTGTAAATACAAACTAGTTAAACTGGATAAACCAGTTCCGTCAAATGATGTTAGTTGGTTATTAACTAAATTCAACCTAGTTAAACTAGATAAACCAGTTCCGTCAAATGATGTTAATTGGTTACTATTTAAATACAAATAAGTTAAACTTGTTGGTAGGTTACTAACTGAGGTTAGTGTCCCGCCACCACCTTTAGGTCCATCTAAATACAAACCAGTTAAACTAGATAATCCAGTTCCATCAAATGATGTTAATTGGTTATCTTGTAAACGTAACTCAGTTAAACTAGATAAACCAGTTCCGTCAAATGATGTTAATTGGTTAGTATGTAAATCCAAGTGAGTTAAACTAGATAAATCAGTTCCGTCAAATGATGTTAATTGGTTAGTATTTAAATCCAAATAAGTTACATCTCCACTTACATTGTTTTCTCTATCACATGATATAATTGTGAATTCACCGTTTGCGTTCGCTACTGAGATTGTTTGGTTACCATTTCCGATTCCATGAGAATCACTTCCATCGTGATTATATTTCCAAAATCCAGTTGATGTTTGAACATTAATGTTGATTGTTTCTCCAACTGATTTGGATGTTATGAATGTTGGTAGTATGATTAAATCTAAACCTTCAAAATACCAACCTAAACTTATTAGGTTATCATAATCAGTGTTACTTGCCGATGTTCTACCATTACTTGAATAAAATTCACCACCAGATAATCCATTTTGATTAAGTTGATTTAGGATTTGATTGTTTACGGATGATGTTAATTGGTTATTAGATAAATACAACCCAGTTAAACTAGATAAACCAGTTCCGTCAAATGATGTTAATTGGTTACTAGATAAATATAAATGAGTTAAACTAGATAAACCAGTTCCATCAAATGATGTTAATTGGTTACTTTGTAAATTTAAATTAATTAAACTTGATGGAAGGTTACTAACTGAGGTTAGTGTCCCACCACCACCTCTAGGTCCACTTAAATTCAAAGTAGTTAAACTGGATAAACCAGTTCCGTCAAATGATGTTAATTGGTTATTACGTAAATTCAACTCAGTTAAACTAGATAAACCAGTTCCATCAAATGATGTTAATGGGTTATTATATAAATTCAAATCAGTTAAACTAGATAAACCAGTTCCGTCAAATGATGTTAGTTGGTTACTATTTAAATTCAAAATATTTAAACTAGATAAACCAGTTCCGTCAAATGATGTTAATTGGTTATCATTTAAATGTAAATTAGTTATATCACCACTAACTGTACCATCTGAATCACATGAAATGATTGTGAATTCACCGTTTATGTTCGCTACTGGTATATATTCTACCCAACCATTTGCCTTTACACTTGAATCACTTCCATCGTGATTATATTTCCAAAATCCAGTTGATGTTTGAACATAAATGTTGATTGATTCTCCAACTGCTTTGGATGTTATGAATGTTGCCATAATTTTTTTATTTAATTTTTAATTGTTTATTTTAAATAGTTGTTACACCTTTTACTCTTAGTTTACCACTTCCAACAATGATTAAATCTAAACCATAGAAATTCCAACCTAAACTTACTAAGTTATCATAATCAGCATCGCCTGCAGATGTTCTACCACCATTTGAATAAAATTGACCATATTGTACATTATGTTGGTTAAGTTGATGTATGATTTGATTGTTTGATAACGGTGTAATTGGATTACTACCTATTTTAAGATCAGTTAAATACAAACCAACTAAACTCACTAAATCAGTAACATCAAGTGATGTTAAAAGGTTATTAGATAAATACAATTGAGTTAAACTCACTAAACCAGTTCCGTCAAATGATGTTAATTGGTTGCTATTAATATTTAAAACATGTAAACTAGATAGTCCATTACCATCAAATGATGTTAATTGGTTATTGTTTAAATCCAAATTAATTAAACTTGTTGGTAAAATAAACCCATCTAATGATGTTAATTGGTTAACACCTAAAGACAACTCAGTTAAATTTGTTAAATCTGTCCCATCAAATGATGTTAATTGGTTACTATTTAAGTCTAACCAAGTTAAACTCACTAAACCAGTTCCGTCAAATGATGTTAATTGGTTAATACTTAACCCCAATCGTGTTAAACTCACTAACTCAGTTCCATCAAATGAAGTTAAAAGGTTACTAGATAAATATAATTGAAGTAAACCGGATAAACCAGTTCCATCAAATGATGTTAATTGGTTTTGTTGTAAACCCAACCAAGTTAAACTAGATAAACCAGTCACATCAATTGATGTGAATTGGTTATTATCTAAACTCAATTCAAGTAAACTAGATAAACCAGTTCCATCAAATGATGTTAATTGGTTCTGATTTAAATTCAAACCGACTAAACTAGATAAACCAGTCACATCAATTGATGTGAATTGGTTATTTTGTAAACGCAAACGTAGTAAACTAGATAAACCAGTCACATCAATTGATGTTAATTGGTTATTTTCTAAATACAACTCAAATAAACTTGTTAAACCAGTTCCGTCAAATGATGTTAATTGGTTATCAGTTAAATTCAAAAGACGTAGACCACTTAATCCAGTTCCATCAAATGATGTAAAGAGGTTATTTGCTAAAATAAAAGTAGTTAAACTTGTTGGAAAAATAAATCCATCCAATGATGTTAATTGATTACTAGGTAAATATAAATTAGTTAAACTCTCTAAACCAGTTCCGTCAAATGATGTTAATTGGTTATTTTCTAAATTCAACTGAGTTATATCTCCACTAACTGTACCATCAGATAAACATGATATAATTGTGAATTCACCGTTTGCGTTTATAACTGGTATATTGTTTGCCCAACCATCATCTTGGTCAAATACACTTGAATCACTTCCATCGTGATTATATTTCCAAAATCCAGTTGATGTTTGAACCCAAATGTTGATTGTTTGTCCAACTGATTTGGATGTTATGAATGTTGCCATAATTTTTTATTTTTTATTTTTAATTGTTTATTTATACTACAGTAACGATTACTGGTATATCATGTGGAAAATCCGATATAGTGAATACATCAAATGCTACTGGGTATGTAATATATGGTGATATAGGTGAAACACCATTCGTTCCTTTCGTAATCTGACCTCCACCCATAACTCGGAATTGTTGGTAAATTGATGGATTACCTTCTTGTGTAATTCGAATTAATTGATTGGTTTGGATGATTTGTAATAAATCAAAGTTATCACCATTTCTACCCATGGTACTAATTTGTAATACGTTAGTTAAGATTTGAGGTTGATTTGCATCATAACGAATATGATTGAATTGGAATGGACCATCATTAATTGCGTCAATGTTATATAACATAGATGGATATGTTCCACCACCACTATTAACACCTTTCACTCTAAGTTTATTCTGTGTCATTTTTTAATTTTTTAATTTTTAATTGTTTATTATAAAAACACAATAGGGGAGGTAAACCTCCCCCATTTGCGTTTCATTATTTTAATGATGAATTAACATACACCGTAAGCACTGATTGTATCAGTTGCTGCAGGAGCGATAGAGAATTCAACATCATTTCCATTCATAGTATAATCTTCAGATGGAGTCAATAACAAACCATTCAAGTATACTAATTCTGAACCTGTTCTAACTGGAGTACCAAGAACGAAAAGTGTTTTAGTACCATTTGGAGCTTCGATTCCAACGTGTTTAGCGTAGATATTTACGAAATCCGCAGTCATACTAACTTCAGCACTTTCAGCACGAGATATTTCAGAGTTTAATGTATCAACCATCTCAGCGAATGAGTCAATTGAACCTAAATCTGTGTTAGCGATTAAGTAAGATACTTCAGTAGACAATTCTTCAGCGATAGACGCTTCAGCAGCTTCAGCTCTTGCAATTTCTGAACTAATTTCAGCCATTACATCAACACCACCTACTTTCAAGATTGTTTCGATATCGATTTCACCTAAGAACGTTCTATTTCCACCAGCACCAGCAGCAACTTCGTCAGCTAATTCGATTTGGTTAGTACCACCGTTAAGAACGATAGTTGTTCCATCAACATCAGCTAATCCAGCAATGTCAGAAGACAATTCAGCAGCGATAGATGCATCAGCTTCAACTCTCATTGATTCTTCAGCAGATATTGCAGCTTCTCTGTTAGCAACTTCAGAAGATAAATCTGATGTTAAAACACCTTCAGCAGCGATAGCTCTTGATTCTTCAGCATCAACATCAGAGATACGAGCAGATACTTCAGCAGAAACAGCGGCTTGTCTTGATGCTTTTTCATCATCAATATCATTACCCACTGATTGGATTTGAGCTAAACGAGCAGATACTTCACTTGATAAATCAGCAGTCAATACACCTTCAGCACTTTCAGCTCTTGCAACTTCAGTTGACAAGTTAGCACCAGCAGCATCAGCTAATGTAGTGATTGCGTTGTTGATATCACCATCAGCAGATTGGAATGCAGAAACGATTTCAGTTAATGAATCGATTGCCGCAGCATCAACGTTAGATGTAATGAAGTCAATTTGGTTTTGAAGTGACAAATCACCTGAAACACGGTAAGATGCTTCAGCAGTTACAGCAGTTCCTCTGTTAGAAACTTCAGAAGATAATTCTTTAGTAATAAATGCATCAGCTTTAACTCTACTTGCTTCTTCAGCATCAACGTCAGCAATACGTGCAGACATTTCACTTGATAAATCAGCAGTCAATACCGCTTCAGCAGCAGTAGCTCTTGATTCTTCAGCATCAACATCAGCTATTCTGTTAGAAACTTCAGCAGATAAATCGTTTGTTAAAACTAACTCAGCAGACATTGCTCTTGCTTCTTCAGCATCAACGTCAGCGATTCTTGCAGATACTTCACTTGATAAATCAGCAGTTAATACACCTTCAGCAGCTCTAGCAGTAGACGCTTCAGCATTTACAGCAGCGATACGAGCAGATTCTTCAGCATCAACATCAGCAATACGAGCCGCAACTTCAGTAGACAAATCAGCAGTTAATACACCTTCAGCACTTGTAGCTCTTTCAACCTCAGTTGATAAACCAGCAGCAGCAGCATCAGCTAATGTAGTAATTGCTCCGTTAATATCACCATCAGCAGTTTGGAAAGCAGCAACGATTTCAGTTAATGAATCGATAGCAACTGGGTCGATGTTTTCTGTGATGAAGTCAATTTGGTTTTGTAGAGATAAATCTCCAGCAACTCTGTAAGACGCTTCAGCATCAACAGCATTTCCTCTGTTTGTGATTTCTGAATTTAAATCAGATGTCAATTTGTAATCGTTAGCATATCTAGTAGATGCTTCAGCAGATAAATCGGCAGTTAATACACCTTCAGCAGCAATAGCACGAGATTCTTCAGCATCAACGTCAGCAATACGTGCAGATGTTTCAGTAGAAACCGCAGCAGCTCTATCAACGATTTCATCAAATAAACCAGCAGCGATTGACTCATCAGCAGCAATAGCACGAGACTCTTCAGCATCAACATCAGCGATACGAGCAGCAACTTCAGTAGATAAATCGGCAGTTAATACACCTTCAGCAGCGATAGCTCTTGACTCTTCAGCATCAACATCAGCAATACGAGCAGCTTCTTCCATAGAAACAGCAGCTTCTCTTGCAGCAACTTCAGAAGATAAATCAGCAGTTAATACACCTTCAGCACTTGTAGCACGAGCAACTTCAGTTGACAAGTTAGCTCCAGCAGCATCAGCTAATGTAGTAATTGCACCATTGATTTCTCCGTCAGCACTTTGGAAAGCAGCAACGATTTCAGTTAATGAATCAATTGCAGCAGCATCAGTGTTGTCTGTGATGAAATCAATTTGGTTTTGTAGTGATTGGTCACCATCGATTCTTGCAGATGCTTCATTATCGATAGCATTTCCTCTAGCAGCAACTTCACTTGATAAATCAGAAGTCAATTCAGATTCACGTACGTTATGTTTATAATCTAAAAACTTAAATTGTTCAATTCTTGCAGATTCTTCAGCATCAACAGCAGTTCCACGAGCAGCAACTTCAGCAGACAAATCAGCAGTTAAAGATGCATCACCAGCGATACGAGCAGATGCTTCAGCTGAATCAGCAGCATCCATTGCCGTAACGATAGATAATTCGTTTGCGATGTGTTCACTGTGTTCAGCAGCGATAAATGTAGCTAAACTAGCTTCAGCATCCATTGCTCTACCTTCTTCAGAAAGGATAGAATCGAATAAACTAGCTTCAGCATCCATTGCTCTTGCTTGTTCAGCATCAACAGCAGCGATACGAGCAGATTCTTCTGCGTTTATAGCAGCGATACGTGCATACTCTTCATTAGAGATTTCTGTAGAGTATCTATTATCCATTGCGTCTTCAGCAGCCATTGCACGAGAAACTTCAGCAGATAAATCAGCAGTCAATACAGCTTCAGCTGATTCAGCTCTTGCTTGTTCAGCATCAACATCAGAGATACGAGCTTCAACTTCAGTTGACAATGCAGAACTTGCAGTGTTAGCTAAAAGTGTGATAGCACCATTCAAGTCATCATCAGCAGATTGGAATGCTCCAACGATTTCAGTTAATGAATCCAAAGCAGCACCATCAACATTAGATAGTACATTGTCGATTTGGTTTTGAAGGTTAGCATCACCAGCGATACGAGCAGACTCTTCAGTAGATACAGCAGCGACGCGAGTATCTTGTTCCGTTTTTACCAGTTGAGTTACTTGTTCAACACCAGCTATTCTTAATGATTCTTCAGCAGATATTGCATCAGTAGCTCCAGCGATGTCAGCTAAGACGATACCAACTGGTGATGTAATTTCCGCATTGTCCAATATTAAATCGGACTGTCTATTTAAGACAATTTTAGTATTTGACATAAAAATTTGTTTTTAATTATTTATTTATTATGTGAACTTTACACGAGTAGGAAAAATCCTTGAATGATAAATATAAATAATGGACTTAGAGGGCATGAAAAAAATATTCGTGCGATCTCACGGAATACAAATAAGGGTTGTAAATAAGGATTTTAAATAAGATTTTTAAATATAAATAGTAATCGTTTTACCAAACGGTAAAATCATTTTTATATAAATATCATGAACTTTCGCAAAAGCCCAAAATCGATAAAAAAAATTATCGATTATTATATAATAGATTTTTTAAGTTCTTAATTGCGTTTGTATAGATTAAGGGTTCACAAGATCCAGACTCCGATAAATAATCGTTTACGTCGGATAATAAATCGGACGACTTTTCAAAAACAAAATTTGATTTTGATTTAACTCTATCCACTGAATATTTATGTCCTTTAACCTTTAAGTAGGCTGTTAAGTATAAGTCTGATGTGATATATGTTTTACTGTCTTCCATTTTTGTCTCTATTTTTTTTATGTCACTGGATTCTCCCATACTATTAAATAGTGGGCTACCTTAAAAAGTTCTGTAACTGCACTTAATTTTCATACCAATATCTGGAGGAATTGAGAAATAAATTACTTTACCATCGATTAAATAGTCCTCATCTACCCCCGAATCGTTTAATAATCCATTTAAATATAAATGTTCGGAATTTGGTATTGGGTCATATAATAATTCAAAAGTATTATTAATTCCGTCGATTAATCCAATTGGTGATTCCTTATCTACATGTGTTATTTTTGTGAAATCGATTTCAATCCAATCAATAATTTCACCTATCCACTCTACATCTTTTAATTTATAATATACGGTACCACCACTAACACCGACAATCATCCCCGAACGTCGTCTGTCCTCAGGAATCTCGTTTAAATCGTCTAATGTGTCAACGTTTCTTAACCCGTCAATACCATATAATGGGTCAACAACCGCATATGTGTCCCTAGAGTCCATTGGACTAATAAAGCCCATTACGCCAATTCCACCACTAGTGTTAAATTTTACCATTCACATATAAATTTTAATTACAAACCCATACATCCACACTTGAATAAGTGGACACAAATGATCTATATACATAATAAATAATCACATTTCCGAAATCGTCAGAAATATTTAAAGTTTCCGTCTGAATAAACGGAATAATAAATCCATCACAACCCTCTTCACTGTCTCTAAATGTTTCAGGTTGAGTAAATGTTTCTGGAATTAATAAATAACAATAACCTTGTTCATCCACATAATTTATGTGTGTTGATAATATATCGTTCGTTAACAATTCATCCAATAACCCAACATCAGTTTGGTTAATATTTTTCTTATTAATTTTACCATAATACGCAACCCCTAACATCGGAGTCGGTGTCGGCGTTGGTGTAGGTGTCATTGTTGGTGTCGATGTTAAAGTACCTGTCGGTGTTGTTGTTGGTGTCGACGTAGGTGTTGCCGTAGGTATTGGTGTTGGTTTAGGTAATACTGGAGATTCGTATATTATCATATCCCTTTCTATTACGTGATTAACTCTAATATTATTATTACCCATAGTAACAAATGGAGGTTTTATTATCGCATCATTAACCAATCTACCGTACGAGTCGTCTATCGTTATTAATTTAGATGCTGTCATCTGACCTTTAGGTATGATGATTTCACCTTTAAGATTGATTGGTGATCCACTTATTACGTTTAAGGTAACATCATACCCAACAGTCGTATCTGAAGGTACTGGGAAATCATTATTAACAGTAATATTTGAAATGATACTACCACTATATACGTTAATAACAGTATGAATGTTTAATACTATATAACCGTCATAACATGATGGGCAATAATAATCAAATAAACCGAATTTATCTTTTAATATTCTAGTATTGTGTTGTATCTGCGTAAAATCCAACGGTTCGGTATACATTCTAAATTGAGATATCCCCCCCATAAATGTTCCACCAAAATTCTCTTCCAGTAAAATATTTGTTGATAACCCACTCAATGTTGTTCCACTTAATATATTATTTGGAAATAACTCGGGATCTTGTGTGTATGGTCCGTTAGGTTGTGAACACCCTGAAAAAATTAAATGATCATGTAATCCTTGCGTTCCCCCACCAAAAGAAATGTTAAACGGAACCCCGACTTGTTTTTCTTTTTCTGTATTTAATTCTCTTGGGATAACCTCTTCAAAATCTTCAATTATCATAAACAGATAACCGTTTACGTATAGTTTTAAAGTTCCCAATCTATATTTTAAATCATCGAACCATTTAGTTTTAAAATTAATTTTGTGGATTTCAGGTTCGAGAATTGATCCTGTATGTGTTTGGGGTGGACTGATTAGTCTATATGAATTACCATCTAAAGATGATTGGGTAGTTACCGTTCGCATATCGTTTAATCCCCCCAGATTTTGTAAATCACAATCCTCTATGGTGCGATATCTCTCAAAAACCGCACTAATCATAACCCATCTATCAGGTATAAGATCACCACACTCAATTCCACATATGTCGTAGATTGGATCCGAAAACACTTCAGTTATCGTATATCCCGTTTGGAATGTGGTTCCCGTTGTTTCACATGTTCCGGTGGTTACACATGATCCAGTAATTTTAATATATTTAACCCCGATACTTGGATTCTCCGAACAACCATTAAATCTAAACGAAAGTGCGTTTGATAAAACATCGAACATTGGATTAGTCTCAGGAAACGGTACTCGCTCAGTACTAGCACATCCACAATTACACCCAACATTATGTATGGTAGTGAACCCACTACTTGGATATATATCAACACAATTGGCGTTTGTGACCCCAGTGTTGGTACAAGCACAAGATGATAAACAAGTTAAATCTTCAGTATTTCTTGTATATCCACTATCGGAACTTGGTGAACCCTCAGCATTATGGTAAAATTTGTTTTCAGCTCTTGTACCAAAATAAAAGAAAGTTCCACTATTATTTGGGTATTTGTTGTTTAAATATTCTTCAGTTGAGTTGTTAATAAAATATTCATCGTTGGTTCTCGGTTTTAAAACCATCTCTACCGACCACCCCTTATTTATTCTCTCAGGAAAAACTTCATAATCATATCCGTTTAATTTATAAAACCCCTGATAGAATCCACCATAAAGTTCTTGGTAATAACCGATAACCGGATCAGATTTATAAACCATGTTATAAATAGAATCTTTTGGTCGACCCGAAAAAACAACATTAGGTGGTTGAGTATATCCCGTCACTGGATGCATTTTAAATCGTCTGTCTCTATAATGAGGATCGAATTTATGGGTATCATCTACACCCATAGTATATTGTAACGGTTGACCCGTTAGTTCGGTATATAATCCATTATCGGTTCCCACAAGCCCAATATCACATGTACTTGTATATGCCGTTAAACAAGTTAAATCTAAACTGTTTGGATTATAATAATTTTTAGATACTAAAGTGTTACCTGAAATATAATCACCAAAATTAATAAAGGGTTGGGTAGTTGTTAATGTGTTGTTTAAATCTATAAATATAGGTAACCTATTACCGTCATCCTCCCCGATTAACTTATTTGAGAACACCACCTCCTCATCGTATCCTCTTTCGTCAGAAGCCAAGGTAAGATCAAAATAATGTCCATAGTTTAATTTTGTTCGATATTTTGGGTAATAATATGAATTTATGTTTTGGCTCGGCATTCTTTTTTTATGATAAATAGTTTGTTCGCAGTATTTATAGGTAAAAGCGGATATGAAATCATATAAATATTCTACAAAGGAAAGAGCCGAAAGGGTTGCCAAAACTTTAAACTGTAGTGGATCACACTATCACAATGAAGATGGTAATAGAAAATATATGCCATGTAAAAGTCATGAAATTTTTAAATCAAAAACAAAAAAAGAAGGAAATGAGGAGGAGGTTACGGAATTAGTTGGACTTGACGGAACATGGAATTCATCTGACATTCCGATATTAGATCCGGCATCTACCGTTAAAGGATCAACAACTATGGATAAAACCGTTGGGATGGCTAGAAATCCAAGAGATCCACTATTAAGAGGGTGGTACGGATATTACGGTGAAGGTGTGGTTGCAGAGGAAGATATGGAGGATGCCTTTGGATTTGAAGCTACTAAATTTATGGGTTACAAAGACACCGTAAAATACTATAAAGATGAGTTGGGATTGGATAAAGATTCCGCAGAAGAAAGGACATTACAACAAGGTAAAAAACCTAACCTACATAAAAAAGTACCTAAAAAAATAAAAGATAAAAATAATTTTATTGATAGGTTAATTTTAAAAGAGAAGGGATTGGATGAGAGTGAAGAAATAGATGAGGATATCATTTTGGATAAGCAACCTAAAGACCACAAAAATAATGAGGTTATCAAATCTCTATTAAAAAGAAATTTAAAACAAATAAAAACGATGGCAAGCCAAAATGGTTTATCAACGCAAGACATAATAAGACTATTAAACGATGAACAGTAACTTATACGATAGAAAGGCTAAGTTACCCGAAGAGTTAATAAATCATCTTAAAAAATGTTTTTCTTCGGTTGATGCGAATAGTAACACCGAAGGGTTTAATAGAAATAAAGAACTAACCGGTTCAGATCACATTACATACCAACAAATAAAACGAATTAAAAATTGGTTTGATAGTTATGGTGGTAATAAAGAGGACGCACCATTTATATTAAACGGTGGTGATAGAATGAAAAAATGGTGTGATGAGGTTTTACGAGTATGGAGAGGTGACGACGAAACAAGTAAAAAACTTAAAAAAGACACAGGAATGGAAAACCAGTATTTACATCGACATGGAAAAAATACTGACAACTTGTCAGACACACACGTAAGTACGGCAGATAAGTTAAAAGTCGAACAATCAATTAAAAAAATAAATAAACTAATAAATTACACATCTCAAAATGGCAATACAATCTGACAAATTAGATTTTACTCAACCTGACAACATGCTGACTAAAGTCGCTGACGAACAAAGACAAAGGTTATTCCCAAGAAATGATTTTAAACCTACCGACCCATATTCGACTGTCCATCCTGATGCTTTGGCAACGGGAGATAAGATAGGTAGAGGTACTGGAGGGGATTTAGATATTTACAATAATAAAGCGGGTACCAGTGATGATATCGCATTTAGAAAAGAAGAGTTAAAAGTTAATAAATACTCAACAAATAACCCATATTATAACGTTAAATGAAACTTTTACGGAGTTTAAAAACCATAATTACCGAAATCGCATCTATTGACGATGTGCAATCGGCAATTAAACAAAAAAAAATTGTAATGATTTATTACGACGGTAATGATAATGGGGGTAAAGGGTATAGATTAATCGAACCACTCTGTTTGGGTTATAGTAAAAGAGGCAACTTAGTACTTAGGGCGTGGGAAGTTGAGGGGGCATCTTGGTCGTCAAGTAACGAAGGGAATGTTTTACCGGGATGGAGATTTTTTAGATTAGATAAAATCTTTACTTTTAAAGACACATTAGATAAATTTTATGAAATGAGACCGAACTACAACCCTAATGGCGATAAGTCAATGGAGAGTGTTATAGTTAACGCTAAATTTGATAATAATAATGATAATAATATAACGTAATATGGTAGGAGCTGAAGATTTAATGCAAAGACTAGCAGTGTCTAAAAAAATAATGGAGAGATCGGAACAAATTAAATCCACTTCAGGTTTAGACACTAGAAAAATAAACATGCCAATAGTTGAAGATTTTTCACCTGTAAACGCATCGTATAATTTACCTTCGGAATATTTACCCGAAAACGAACAAACAAGGACGGTTTCTGATCCAACACAACCATTGGATGAAGGTAGAATTCGAAGTTCAAAATTACCCGATGAGATTAAAAGGTTAATGATCGATCAACCAATTGTACAACCAAGTGTCGCTGGTGGTTCTGCTGGAATTTCAGAAGAAGTAATACAAGGAGCACAGAGACTAATGAATTTAAACCCAAACAAATCTTTAGATAATAAAGATAGGGTAGTTAATGAACAAACTAATGTCGTAACAGAAAAACAACAAACACAAAATATAAACATGAACGAAATCAAAACTATGATTAGAGATGTTGTTAGAGATACGGTTAGAGATGTTGTTAGAGAAGAACTAAAAGATGCGGGAATGTTAGTCGAGTCAACACAAGAAGCCAACGAAGTGATACAGTTTAAAGTCGGACAACACTTGTTCATTGGTAAGGTTACAAAAATTAAAAAATTAGAAAAATAATATTTTAAACTTATAATGTTAATCCACCTCAAAAGGGTGGATTTTTTATTTACCATAAAATAAAGAAAAAAACAGCAAAAGAAATATGGGAACGTGACAATATTAAAATTGACTTAATAAAAAGAAATGGTTATACTTTAGAAGTATTATGGGAATATGATTATAACCAAAACCCAAAATTAATAAACCAAATTATAAAAAAATATGTCAAAAAAAATTAGGGTTTTAGTAACCCCTAGCGACCGTACCGGCTGTGGAAAATTTCGCTCTATTGATCCGCACGTGTGTTTACAAAATAACCACAGCGATGACTTTCACGTAGACATTGACTACGAACCAAGAGTAAACGACATTAACTATTGGAAACAATATGACATCGTCCATTTCCATAGAACGATAGGACATGAGTACGACAATTCAGTGGGTTTAATCCAAAGACTTAACGCTCTTGGGATAGTAACAATCATGGACTTAGATGACTATTGGTTGCCGACTAAGGAACATCCTGTACACCAATTGGTGATTCAAAATAATTTACATAAAAAAATTATCGAGAATTTAAAAGTTGCGTCATGTGTGACAACAACAACTACGGTGTTTGCTGATGAGATGATGAAGTTTAACAAAAATGTTTTTGTTTTACCTAATGCCATCAACCCTAAAGAACCTCAGTTCATGGCAGAGACAATACCATCAGATAGATTACGTTTCGGATGGTTAGGTGGATCGTCACATTTACATGATTTAAAATTATTAGACGGAACTATATCTAAATTAAAACCATATAAAGATAAATTCAGTATGTCTCTTTGTGGGTTTGATACTCGTGGTACCGTTACGGAAATTAACCAACAAACGGGAGAACAAAAACAGAGACCGATTAACCCCGATGAAACTGTATGGGCGAAATACGAGGAGATTTTTACAAATAATTATGATATGGTTGATCCGAAACATAAAGACTTCCTTATGAAATTTAAAGAGGAGGAGTATGTTTCAGATAGTTCACCGTTTTATAATCGAGTATGGACTAAACCTGTAACAAGTTACGCTACGAATTATAGATTATTTGACGTATCTTTGGCTCCGATTAAAAATCACATATTCAATAGAGTTAAATCACAACTTAAAGTAATTGAGGCGGGATTCTACAAAAAGGCAATCATCGCATCAAACATTGGTCCTTACACGATTGATTTAAAACACTCATTAAAAAATGGTGAATTTACTGATGGTAATGCTCTTTTGGTGGATGAAGCAAGAAACCACAGTGATTGGTCGAAATATATGAAAAAATTAATTGACAACCCTAATTTCGCATACGACTTGGGACAACGTCTTTATGAAACAGTTAAAGACACATATGATTTAAATAAAGTAACAAACGATAGAGCAATTCTATACAAATCCTTAGTAAAATGATTAATATACCCATTACCAAAATTCTGTTTTTAGATATTGAAACCGTTGGTGGTTGTCCTGACTTAGAGTCTTGTGAAAGATTTAGTCCCCACATCGCCGAACAATACCATAAGTATTTTGATTGGTTTTTAAAACGTTTCCCTGAAGACGAGGTATTGAGTCCTCGTACTGAACTTAAAGATTTTATCTTTAAAAAACGTGCGGCACTTGTTCCTGAGTTTGCAAAAATTATTTGTGTATCCATGGCATTTGTTATGGAAAACGGAGAGATTAAAAAGCAAACCTTTTCGGGGGATGATGAAAAGGAACTTTTATTACAGGTGAGATCACTCTTAGATAGATGTCACAAATTAGATTTTTATCTATGTGGGCATAACTTAAAGAATTTTGACATACCCATGTTGGCAAAAAGGATGATAATAAACGGTATTTTACCGTCTAAGATACTACCATCGTACGATACGAAGCCATGGGAGGTTAAAGCAATTGACACCAAAGATATTTGGCAATATGGATCATACACCGCCATCGGATCATTAGATTTAGTTTGTTCATCAATGGGAATCGACACACCGAAAGATGGTGAAGTGACTGGAGCAAACGTACATAGTGCGTATTGGGAGGAGCAGAAATTACAAGAAATCTCTGAATATTGCGAGAAAGATGTGAAAGTGTTAATTGATTTTATAACTAAACTTAAAAATTTAAAATAATGTTTGAAAAAATAAAAGACATGAGGGACAGCATGAAAATGCTTAAGGAATTACAAGGCAAATTAAGTAATATTGATATGTCCGATCCTCAGTCGATGTTAGATTCAATGGGTATTGATGTTAATGACATTGAGAACCAATTTAATCAACCGGTAGATTCTATTGTCGATCAAAAAGTTCCTGTAAAATATATTAATGACAGTGAGAATCAGAACCCAGAATATGCATACGAGTCCGATTCTGGATTTGATTTAAGATCAACGGAGGAGGTTTGGGTGCAAGCAAATAACAGAAAACTAATACCTACAGGGTTAAGATTTGATATTCCATTAGGGTACGAAATACAAGTCAGAAGTAAAAGTGGGTTGGCATTAAATCAAGGATTAATGGTTTTAAATTCTCCAGGAACGGTGGATAGTGGGTATATAAATGAAATTAAAGTCATTATTTTTAACACAACAAACGAAAGGATTAAAATAGAAAAAGGACAAAAAATCGCTCAAGCGGTTCTGTGTCCCGTTTTATGTGGCAAGTGGGTTGATTTGATTAAAGTTGACGACATTGATGAAAAAGATAGAAACGATAATGCTTTTGGAAGTACTGGTTTATGATAACGATAGGATTCTCAACAAGACATATTGATAACGATTTTATTAAAATGTTAACAAAAACTTCGGGGGTTCCGTCTCCCGAAGTTATTCCATTTGAAAACAATGGTGAATACTCTTTAACTGAAATTTATAATAGGATTTTAGACCAATCCACAAACGATATCGTAGTGCTACTGCATGATGATATATATTTCGATTCAAAAAATTGGGGTCAAAAAATCATTAACCATTTTAAAAGAAACGATGAATACGGAATTTTAGGGTTAGCTGGAACCACAAACATGCCAAAATCTGGCAGATGGTGGGAAGATTTTTCAAAGATGAAAGGTATCGTCAATCACGAACACGAAGGCAAAAAATGGGAATCCAAATACTCAAACAATTTAGGTAACCAATTGGATAGTGTCGTTTTGGTGGATGGATTGTTTATCGTAATAAATAAAAAAAAGATTAAACAAAATTTTAATCAAGACATCGGAGGGTTTCACTTTTATGATGTTGATTTTTCTTTTAGGAATTTTATTGAGGGAGTTAAAATTGGGGTTATGTATGATGTTAGAGTCACACATAAATCAATTGGTCAGACAAACGAACAATGGGAAAAAAATAGAGAAGTATTTGCTGAAAAATACAAAGACGTTTTACCAGTTAAAGTTAACAGAAATCTAACTTTAGAATCACCATTAAAAGTATTGTTGTCTTGTTTGTTTTTTAAAACCTACACCGGATCAGAAATGTATGTGTATGAATTGGCAAGGGGACTTAAAAACTTAAATTGTGATGTTACGGTACTTTCAGATATTGATGGGGAACTATCCAAATTAGCTCAGAAACAAGGGATAAAGGTTTTACCTTTTAGTTCAGCTCCAGGATATAAATTGGGTGATGGGAAGTGGGGATTCAATACTCCACAAGGTGTTACACCGTCACAACCGAACATGATGTATAAGGTGGGTGAAGTTGACTTCGATATTATCCACACACAACATACACCCGTAACCAATCAAATGTGTCAAATGTATCCAAACGTAGACAAGATTTCTACCATACATTCTGAAGTGATTGAACTTGAGAATCCAGTACTTAATGAAACAATTAAAAAGTATATTTGCATTCGACCTGAAATACAAAAACACATTATAGATAATTTTGAAATACCAAAAGATAAGACGGAAATCATTTATAACCCAATAGATTCTAAAAAGTTTAACATTAAAAACACCAAAGACGACGGGTATGTCCTATTTGTTGGGACGATTGATTATTTAAGAGAAGACTCAATACGAGATCTAGTTGATTACTCCAAGTCGATTAATAAGGAATTGTGGTTGGTGGGTGAAAACAAATCGAATTATTTAAATGATTTGTTATCTAACCAACACGTTAAATACCATAACGCAACCAATAAGGTGGGCACGTTCGTTAAAAACTGTTCCGAGACTGCGGGAATTCTCTTGGGTAGAACGACCATTGAGGGTTGGATGTGTGGAAAACCCGGATGGATTTATAACGTTAATGAAAGTGGGGAAATATTAAATAAAGAGAGAGTTGACATTCCATCTGACATTAATAGATTTAATTCAGAGGAGGTTGCAAAAAAAATAAAAGAGGAATATATTAAAATTATAAACGAATGAAATTACTTATTAAGTTCCCGACTAGGGGAAGGAAAGAGATGTTTTTTTCAACACTAAATAAATATCATGAGTATTGTAACAATATTGACAATACGTTTTTTTTGATTTCTATTGATGCTGACGATGATGAAATGAATACAGATGAGGTAATAACCCAACTTAATGAGTATAAAAACACAAAAGTGGTTGTGGGCAGTTCGTTATCTAAAATTGATGCTGTAAATAGGGATTTAAATGAGTTGGAGTACGAGTGGGATATTGTATTACTGGCATCTGATGATATGATACCACAAATTAAAGGTTACGACGACATTATAAGAGATAACATGACATTTAATTACCCAGATACGGACGGAGTTTTATGGTTTAATGATGGATTCCAAGGAAATAGATTAAACACCCTTTGTATTTTAGGAAGAGAATACTACAAAAGATTTAACTACATTTACCATCCTGATTATAAATCCTGTTGGTCAGACAATGAATTTATGGTGGTGGGTAATCTATTAAATAAACAAGTTTATATTGATACTGTAATAATAAAACACGAACACCCTGATTGGGGATATGGATCACCTGACCACGTTCATAATAATAATGTTAAGGATTGGCATCATGATAACAATGTTTACCAAACAAGACAATCAAATAATTTTTATTTATGAAAAAAATAATATCATTCTCTTTATGGGGGGATAATCCCGTTTATAATGTAGGGGCAATTAGAAATGCTGAATTGGCAAAAGATGTTTACCCTGATTGGGTGTGTAGATATTATTACGGAACATCCACGTTAGAAAGTACCATAGAAAAATTAAAAGAGTTTGATAATGTTGAACTAATTAATATGGGAGTTGAGGGTGATTGGGACGGAATGTTTTGGAGATTCTATCCCTCGTCTGATGATGATGTTGATGTGGTGATTGTTAGAGACTGCGACTCAAGGGTAAACTTAAGAGAGAAATATGCTGTCGATGAATGGTTAAATTCAGATAAAGGATTTCATATTATGAGGGATCATCCAGCTCATGGAACTGAAATTTTAGGGGGAATGTGGGGATCAAAAAAAGGAACCATAAAGGAAATGAAACAACTAATTGACGAATACGTCAAGGGAGATTTTTGGCAAGTAGATCAAAACTTTTTGAGAGAAAAGATTTATCCGATAGTAAAACTTAATTGTGTGGTTCATGATGAGTTCTTTGAACACACACCGTTCCCAACGGAGAGGGAATATAAAACATTCGTGGGACAAGCATTTAATGAAAATGATGAAATGCTATACCCTGAACACACAAACCATTTATAATTATGTATTATAGCCAACAACAAGAAGACGTCTTCCTTCATGAAAAAATACCATTCCCCGTTAAGAGAAAAGATGGTAGTTTTATGGGGGGAAGAATAGACAAAAATGATAATCCCATCAATTATCATTATAAACTGGTAATGTAAAAAAATAAAGGATATGGTAAGCGTTATAATACCAACATATAATAGATTCGACTTGGTACAAAGATCAATAAATTCAGTTCTAAACCAAACTTATACTGATTTTGAAATAATAGTAATTAATGATTGTTCGGATGACATTAGATACGATGAATTAGAAACAAGAACCAATATTAGATACTTTAAATTAGATAAACGTAGTGGTTTACCATCTATTGTTAGAAATTATGGAATAAAACAATCCCTTGGTGATTGGATAGCATTTTTAGATGATGATGATACTTGGAAGTCTGAAAAGTTAGAAAAACAAATGTCTTTAACTGATAAATATAAATTTATTTGTACCGAATCATATTATGAAGATCAGTTATACGCTAAAGGTAAGTATATTGATGTTTGGAATCAAAAAAATCCTGATAATATATATGAATTTAATTATGAATTACTAAAAAAACACAATTTAATTATTAATTCATCGGTTTTAGTGTCTAAAGATTTGTTAAATGAGGTGAATTTAATATCAGAATCATATCATTTAAGAGGTATTGAAGATTACGATACGTGGTTAAGAATTACCAATTTGGGATATATATGTTATTTTATTGATGAGCCATTACTTGATTATGAATTAAATAGTTATAAATCATATAAAGATGATTATATCGCTCAACACTAAACATAAATTATTTATATAAAACTATGAAAATTGATTACGTAATAGTGTCCTCAAATGAATCCCCATATTATTTAGATTTTTGGCCGATAGTATCAAAAGTTTGGAAAGAAAAATTTAATATAACACCAGTTTTAGGTTTAATTAGTGATGAAGAATCTGAATTTCAAGAATCCGAATATGGTATAGTTAAAAAATTTAAATCGGTTAATGGTGTCGATACTGGATTACAATCGCAGATAGTTAGATTGTTTTTACCAAAAATGTTAAATGGTTATTGTTTAATTAGTGATATTGATATGATACCACTCTCTGTTAAATATTTTGAGGATTGTGCTGATCATTTAACTAAAAATAATATTGTTATATACTCTTCCGATCATCCAGAATGTTTATCCAATAATGAATACCCTATGTGTTATGTTTCATCACATAGTGAATCTTTTAAAAATATTCTAAAATTGGATTTAAATTGGGAGTCCTTCGCTCTTTTAATGAAAAATAGAAATCAAGGGTGGTCTACTGATCAAAAATATTTATTTGAAAAAGTGAATGAATTCAATTCACGTACTAATAATGCGGTTTTACTAAAAAGAGGTTGGTCCGAAATGTTATGTAAACGAATAGATAGGGGATTATGGCATTATGACCCATTTAAAGTGTCTGAAGGGTATTATATCGATTCCCACTCTTTAAGACCCTATACTCAATATTCTGAAGAAATAAATAAATTAATAAACTATCTAAACTAAATGAAAAATTATTACAATAATATTATTGAAAAAACTAAAATATCTGCCCAAATAATTTTAGAAATAGGGTCTAGGGATGGTAATGATGCTAACGAGTTGATGAACTATTTTCAACTTAATAATGAAAATGTTTGGGTTGTAGAGCCTAACCCAAACCAAATTAAGGTTATAGAAAAGTCCTACCCTAATTTTAATATTATTCCAAATGCGATTTTTAATGTGGAAACTGAACATGATTTTTACCAAGTTATTAGTTCCGACCCTAATGACGTTGGGACTAGCTCATTAATTAACCGTAATGATGATTGGTATGAATCAAAAACAAATATAATTAAAGTAAAAACTATAACAGGTAAACAATTATTAAGTAACATAAACAAAGACGTTGATATCTGTAAAGTGGATGTTGAGGGTTTAACTATTGAAGTTTTAAGTAGTTTTGGGAATGAGTTAAATAAAATCAAATCGTTCCATTTAGAGTGTGAACATCGTGAAGTTTGGGAAGGTCAAAAACTTTATGATGATGTCGCTAAATTCTTAATTGAACATAATTATACTCAAATATATTTTCAATATTGCTCAGATGGGACTTTACAATCTGATAGTATATGGGTTCTAAATAATTATTTGAAATAAAATATGAAAATATTAATTTTAATAATGTCTCATAAAACTAAAGATGAATGTTTTACTAACTTTAAGAGAATTTGGGATGATCAAATCTCAAATATAAACACTTCTAAGTTTAATGTTGAGTTTAAATTTCTATACTCAGATAATGAAATATCTGAAGAGTATCAAATCCAAGGTAATAATTTAATTACTAAGTGTGTTGAAGATTATTGGTATGCTTTATTATTAAAAGTAATTAGTGGTCTTGAATATTTTAGTCAAAATAATTTTGATTTAGTATTTAAAACTAATCTTTCAACTATTATGAATTTTGATAAATTTTATGAGTATTGTTCACAAATATCAAAAGATAGGAAATATGTTTACGATGGATTAGTAGGGAATTATCAAGATTATTATTTTTGTTCTGGTGCTGGAATTTTATTAAATACAAAATCAGTTAACCTAATTTTAGATAATAAAGATATCTTAAATGAAACTTGGACGGATGATATTTTTATTGGTTTTGTATTGAATAAATTAAACGGTATCCAACCTAATTATGGTAATATTAATAGATTTGATATTGTTAATGAAAACTCTAATTTCACAAATGAAGACATAAATAATAATACACATATAAGAATCAAAGTTAGAGTAAATGATTTAGATATTACATATTCTAATTTAGTGTATAAATATTTAACAGATAAGTAATATGAATATAGGTTTAGCCACAATGACTAAAAATCAAGGTAGTCGATTAGTTGAATGGGTTACATATCATAATAATTTAGGCATTAATAAATTCATCATTTTTTTAGACGACTGTACTGATGATTCACACTTAATATTATCCATTATTAAAAATATTGATATCGAAATTTATTTAACTTCAGAAGTAGAACCTACCCACATAGTCAATTCATGGATTAAACGTAGCCATAAGATGTATGATTTTACTTTAAAAAATTATTCTGAATTAGATTGGATTTGCTTTATTGAGGTAGATGAATTTATTTTTCCGCAAAAAGATAATAACTTTAAGGTATTTTTAGAATCACTAAATAGTGAATGTCTATATATTAATTCTTGGGACTTTAAGGGTGGGTTCGATGAATCTAAATTAATTTTAGGACAATCAAACCTTGTTTGGACTGATGAACAGAGATATAATTCCGAATACAAATATAGAGGTAAATCAATAATTAAACCTAAAAACTTTATTAGTTGTGTCGATGCTCATCATTTTATGAAAAATGACAACATTGTTTCAACCGAATTTAAGGTACCACATATTGACTATCAACAAATTAATTACGGTAATGAAGTTACTATTGACGATAGTCTATTTAGAATTTATCATTTTAGAAATCATACACCAATAGATATGGATAATTATAAAACAATAAAATACTAATAACTATGAATATCGCAATAATTGGTGGTGGATGGGTGGGGTGCCATTTATCTCATAAATTAAAAGATTCACATAACATTACCATATACGATAAGAACATTGAATTATTTAAGGAAACTTCGTATAATAATCAAAATAGATTACATCTTGGGTTTCATTACTCAAGAAACCTAAAAACTAGAAATTTATGTCTAACGACTTTTGATAGGTTTATGGAAGATTATTCATTTCTAACTAAAGAACTTAAAAAAAATTTATATTGTATCCCTATTAACGATTCAACAATTGATTATGGAACATTCCAAGAGATTTTTCATAAATATGAGATTGAAACCATAATTACGGATTTAAACAGAATTGAAGGTTGTGTTAATACTAAAGAAAGGTTTATTGATTTTAAGAAAGCTAATTTATTCTTTAATAAAGAATTACACCATTTATTAATTAATAAAAATATTGACAAAACAAAAATTAAAAAACTTCAAAAAGAATATGATTTAGTCATAAATTGTACTAATAATCATATAAGATATAATGATAAAGATAGATCATTTTACGAATTAACCCTAACATTAATTTACGAAAAAATAAATTCAACTAACTTTGATGCGTTAACTTTAGTAGACGGTAAACTGTTCTCGATTTACCCTTATAAAAATAATGATTATACTGTTACTGATGTCGAACATACCCCTATAAAAAAATTTAATTCGGTAAAAAAATTAAATACTTTTATTGAAAATTTTGACACCACTATTGTTAAGAAAAAACAAGTTTTAATTGAGGATAGAATTACAAAGTATTATAATAATTTTACAAATGATTTTAGATTTAACACATATTTTTTATCAACAAAATCAAAAATCGATGATTTATCTGACAATAGGTCACCCATCATTAGTGAGAATGGTAATTTAATTAATTGTTTTACGGGTAAAATACAGGGTATTTATTTGATTGAGGATTACATAAAACAAAAAATACAATTTTTAATTTAATGAAAATAATAATAGGTAATACCGGTTTAGTGGGAACAACTTTGTGTGAAACAATTAATTTTGATTTAACATTTAATAGTTCTAATTTAATAGATTTCCCAAAAATTGTGGAAGACGGTTCGGAACTATACTTAACTTGCTTACCCGCCACTAAATGGTTAGTTAATAAAAACCCAACAGGGGATTTTGAAAATATGTTAAATATTATTAATTTAATTAAAGATAAGAAATTTTCTAAAGTTATTCTAATATCAACTATTGATGTGTATAGTAATGCTCAATTAAAATCAAATGAGGACACAACACCAATAATACGGGATTTAAGTTATGGAAATAATAGATATCTATTTGAGGTTTTAATTAAGGAGTTTATAAAAACTGACGATTTAAAAATTTTTCGTTTACCATCCCTTTTTAATAATAAAATAAAAAAAAATATATTATTTGATTTGATTAACAGTAATAATATTGAACTAATAAATTCTAATTCTACGTATCAATGGTATAACTTAAATAAGTTATCTAATGATATTATAGAGTATTCAAAATTATACCCTAATAATACAATTTTTAATTTATTTCCTGAACCTATACATTCATCCGAAATAATAAAGTTATTTCCGTCTTTAACGGATAAAGTTAGTTTTTCGGAAAATAAAATCGTTTATGATTTCACTACAAAATTCTCAAAAAATGATTATTCTTACACGAAAGAAATTATATTAACAGAAATTAAAGAATTAATAAATGAACTTGTCATTAAGTAATTTTGCGTGGGATAATGAAGAATCTGAAATAATATTCGATGAAATAAAAAAAATAGGTATTTTTAATATTGAAGGGGTATTAACAAAACTAACTTCTTGGGAAAACTTATCTGATGATGAGATAATTAAATATAAGAAAATATTAAACTCTAAAGATATTACAATACAATCATTACAGTCATTATTCTACGGTGTCAAATGTGACGGTATAAAGGATGATGATATTTTTATTAATCACTTTAAAAGATTAATAAAAATTTCTAAATTATTGACCTCAAAAATTTTAGTTTTTGGGTCGCCAGGACTTAGAAAAAAATATGAAGGATGGGAAGAATATCTGTCTAAAGCCTTTAAAGAATTAGACCATATTTTGGAAGGAACGGGAATACAAATTTCAATAGAACCAAATTCAAAAATATATGGAGGCGAATATTTTTTTACAATATCTGAAATTGTTGAATTCATCACTAAAAATAATCTAAATAATGTAAAAACTATGATTGATACTCATAATATTATTTTAGAAAATTCTGACCCAATAATTGATTTTGAAAAATATTACTCACATATTAACCATATTCATATATCTGAAAATAAATTAGATATGATTAAAAATTTTGATTTTCATATTAAATTTTCTAATCATATTAAAAAGTTAAACTACAATAAAATAATAACTTATGAAGTTATTAAATGTGAAAATATTTTGAATTCTGTTAATAAATTTTATGAAATTTATAAATAAAACGTTATTTACCTAACTTTAAATTTGCCACACGCTACGATGGTATTAAAAAAACTATTGAATATTTTGAAAAAAACCATATCTTTTTAAAAAAATAATATGACGAGAAGAAAACCAATTCAACCCCAAAATGACGAACCAGAATCTAAACCATTCTCAAAAAAGGACTTCATTAATTCAATCATTAAGAAAAAACAAAAAAACAAATTCTTAACTACGAACCAAGAAGAGTATTATAATTTATTAAAAAATAACCAAATTACTATCTGTTCAGGACCTGCAGGTGTCGGTAAATCGTACATAGCAATGAAAGCAGCCGTGGATTTATTAATGGATACAACCAACCATTACGAAAAGTTGGTTATTGTTAGACCGGCAGTTGAGGCGGAAGAAAAATTAGGTTCGCTACCTGGTAATTTGGAAGAAAAATTAGATCCATACATTTTTCCATCGTACTACCTACTTAATAAGATTATCGGTAAAGACGCAAGAGAAAAACTAAAAGAAGGTGAAATTATTGAAGTATTCGCTTTGGCCTACATGAGAGGAATGAATATTGACAATACAATTTTAATTTTTGAGGAATCCCAAAACTCGAGTCCAAACCAGATGAAACTATTACTAACAAGAATCGGATTCAATAGTAAATTTTTCATATCGGGTGACATCGAACAAACGGATAGATATAAAGATAAAAGACAGTCAGGATTATACGACGCAACACAAAAGTTTAAAGACGTTCACGATGTCGGTGTGTTTGAGTTTGGTGATGATGATATTGTGAGAAACCCCCTAATTAGTAAAATCTTAAAAAAATATGAAGAGAATAGGGATTGAAATTAATGGAGTGTTACGAGACACCATTAGTAAGTTCACGCAAGTGTATGAAAAACACAAGATTGAAGAGTCAGAATTTGATGGTAAAACTTTTGAACTCGACTTATCGGGTAATACTGAGGCAATACCAACCCCCGAACAAATCGAATATAAAATTTTAAGTGATGTTACGTCACTTAACTTAATGGAACATTTTAAATTTATTGATGACAACGAATTATACTCTTTTATGTATGAGGATTTTGCCATGGAATTATTTGGACATGCGGGATCAACAGAAACCTTCACCTTTAATCAACTTAACGAAATATATACAAAATATAGGGATAATAATGAACTCTTAATCGTATCAGATGAAATGGGTAAATCAAAACCCGCATCACTTTTTTTCCTATCAAAATTCGGATGTCAGTTAGAAAAGGTAAAATTTTACTCAAATTCTACAATTAATTCAATGTGGAATGAAATTGACATTTTACTTACATCAAACCCTAGCTTACTATTAAATAAACCAAACGATAAAATTGTTGTGAAATATACGACAATATATAATAAAAATGTTGACTGTGATTATGTAATTGATACATTAGAAGAGTTTGACGAAGTATTACAAAAATTAAACGTATGTTAAAATTTTTAGGCGAGAATTACTATTTGGACATAAATGAACTTGAAAGACAGGTTAGTTACGAAAAATCAATATTACCGTTTTCGGGAACTCCCGAACCGGGTGATCAACAAATAAGTGTAACAAGATACGAATCATTTAAAACATTAGTTGAGGTGATTTTAACTGAAAGGGAGGAACTCGATGAAGGTTTGGGTATGCACGCATCGAAGAATTTAACAATACCTTTTAAAATTGCATTCAATACACTATTAATAAACAACATATTAAAAACACTTTAAAAAATGGAATTAGAAAAAATTGAAAAGATTGAGCAGTCCCTAAAAAACTTAGAGGATAAAAACGCTAGGGTTTATTTCTTGGTGCAGGACACTAAAGGTAACCCAAAGGCTGGTGTTAGATACATCTATGATATCGCATTAAAACTAAAAAATAATGGATACAATCCGATTATTATTCATGAGAGTAATGATTACAAAGGAGTGTCTGATTGGTTAGATGAGACATATATGGATTTACCCCACCAATCAATCGAAGGACAAAATTTAGCAATCTCACCAGAAGATTTAATTGTAATTCCAGAAGTTTACGGTCACGTTATGGATCAGATTAAAAACTTCCCTTGTGGTAAAATTGTTTTATGTCAAGCATATGATCACATGTTAGAAACGTTACCTCCTGGATTATCTTGGTCACAATATGGGTTCTTAAAATGTATAACAACGTCAGAACCTCAGAAAAAATACATTTCTGATGTAATGAAAGGGGTTAGTTTGGACATTATCCAACCAACATTACCAAGTGTGTTTAGTAAAAAAGAGAAACCATCTAAACCTATCATTTCTATCCACACTAGAGAACCGAGAGATACTGCAAAAATTATTAAAACTTTTTACTTAAAATACCCACAATATAGATGGATTACTTTTAGAGATATGAGAGGGATTAAACAAGATGATTTTGCTAAATTTTTAAAAGAAACATATCTTTCAGTTTGGGTTGATTATGAATCAGGATTCGGTACTTTCCCATTAGAGTCAATGTCGTGCGGTACACCAGTAATTGGTAAAATACCAGCACTAAGACCTGAATGGATGAGCGACACTAACGGTGTATGGACTCAAGAAATAAATGATATCGTTGATGTGGTTGCGAATTTTACTCAAAACTGGTTAGAGGATAACATAAATGATGATTTATATGTTGAAATGGAAACTACATCTTCAAAATATAGAGACGAGGAAAAATTTAAAGATGAAGTACTATTAACATTTGGGGAGTATTTTGAAATAAGACATAAATTATTCTCAGAACAACTAGATAAACTAAAAATAACAGAAGAAAACTAATATGGAGGAGAAATTAAAATTAGACGTATCGGTTATATTACCGATTGATTCAGCTAAACACAGATCATTTGAAGAATTATTTGAGAGATCGATTAAATCGGTACAGAACCAAACGGTAGGTATTAATGAGTTGGTTATTGTTCATACTGGTGAGGAGACACTTAAAAACTATTTATCTACTTACGATTTCGAAGGGTTGGATGTTAACATAGTAGAAAACACGGGGGATAAAGATTTCGCAACTCAGGTTAATTTTGGTGTTAAAAACGCAAAAAGTAAGTGGGTATCAATTTTAGAATTTGATGACGAATATTCATCTATTTGGTTTAAAAATGTGAATCGATTTATTGAAGCATATCCTGAAGTTGAATCGTTCCTACCTTTGGTTGTTGATACTGACGATAAAGGAGTATTTGCTGGATTCACTAATGAGGCGACATTCGCAGTTAGTTTGAATAGTGAGATAGGATACTTAACAAATGACGTTTTATTGACATACCAAAATTTCCAATCAAGTGGAATAGTTATAAAAAAATCAGTGTACGAAGATAACGGAGGATTTAAACCATCAATCAAATTAACATTTGTATATGAATTCTTACTTAGATTGACATATAATTCTGTTAAAATTATGACAATACCGAGAATTGGGTACAAACACACCAATATGAGAGAAGGTTCTATTTTTTGGAATTATAAATTTGGTGAAGAAAAAATCTCAGATGACGAGGTTACGTTTTGGTTAGAGTCAGCAAAAAAAGAACATTTCTTCACATCTGATAGAAATATAAAATATGAACTACAAAACGTTTAATGATTTTAGATGTAAAAGATACTCAAGATAGTGAAACGCAAAAGGAAGTAAAAAAAAACAAAACCAATTACTTTGATGTTCGTGAGGAGGAGGCAGTGAAAAGATATATCACTGCCGAATCTTACGAAGAAAAAGAAGAGATTTATAATAAATTTCTTAAAGAGCCGCTAGATAAGATGATAGAATCTATCATACGAAGATATAAACTCTACAGAAAAAATATGGAATATGTTGATGTTCATGCTGACACACATTCATTTCTTATGACAAAGGTAGATAAGTTTAAACCCGCTAAAAATAAGAAAGCATATTCGTATTTCGGTACCATTTGTAAGAACTATTTAATGGGTCAAATACAAAAGGATCAAAAAGACACAAATAGAAAAATTTCATACGAAGACATTTCGGCAACTTTAGAGAATCGTCCTGATATGATATACTACATAGAGTTTGAAAAAATGGACGCTCAAAAAATAATAGACATTTTTTTAACGGACTTAAAAAACTACGTAGATGGGACAAAGTTAAATGATAATGAATTCAAATTAGGGAACGCATTGATCGAATTATTTGAAAACTACGGTAATATTTTTATAGGTAACGATAATAATAAATTTAACAAAAATATCGTACTCTTAGCGATAAGAGAAATGACAAATCTCAATACAAAGGAAATCAGGATATATCTTAAAAAATATAAGACACTGTATTTAGAAACTATAAGAAAAATAAATAACGAATATTAAATTCTCAAATATTTATTTATTATGAGTAGATCAAGAAAAAAAGAAATTTCATTAAATAAAGATTCCGTATTGTCTTTAATGCAGGAAATATATAATGAATTGGTAGAACAAAGGGCGACAGCTCTTAGAATTCAAAATAAGATGTTAGCCATGCTAAAAGACCCTGAGGACATGACACTGATCGGTCCAGTCATTAAAGAACAACAAAAAATAGTTAATGACACTATAGAAAAAAAATTAACACTTTCTAAATTACAATCAACCATTTGGGAAAAACAATCGTCATCTAAAGATGAGAGTTTTAATTTGTCAGATATGGATGATGATTTATTACAAAGTTTAATTAAAAAAGACACAGAATCAGGCGATAAAAATTATAAATTATAATTTTACTTATGGGTATAGATAATGAAGATGGATTCGAAAAAGTAAAAGGCAAAGTCGCAGCACTTCAAACAGTTGTTGAGAATCAAGATCTGGAGAAAAAAAAACAGAAGGTGTCGTCACGCGAAAAAATAGATAAGAAAAAAAGTGAGACAACAAAACAAGTTAAAGAGTTAAAAGAAAAAAATTCAAAATCACAAAATAAAAGAAAAAATAACACAACAGGGATATTTGATCAGTTATTAGGGTTATATAAGTCCACACTACAAAGTAATACCAAACAAAGCTCACAAACTTTTAATCAGTTAGGTACTATTTTTATGATGGCAGTTGAGAACACTAAAAATAAGATATCTGAAATACTTATAGACGAAATCATAACGACTATAGGGTGTTCTGAAGAACAATCATATGAAAATATGGTTGACGTAGATATATACGTTAAGTTAAAACATATTGATTTATTTAAAATATTACAAGTATCGTTTGAGGATGAAAACGGTAAGTTTTATTATGAATCTGAAACCACGCCAAATGGGCAAATACCATACTCAATGAATAGAGAGCTGTATTCAAGATTAGTTTCTAGTCAGTCCTTTCAATCACAATACGGACAGTCATATATCGGAGCCTCAGGTTCTCAGTTAATGAATATACAATATGTTGATAATTATGTTGACCCAGTAACCAGTTTAACGGAGTATGACGACTTTTTTAAAATAACTCTATTAAACCAACCGAGTGGTAAAACAAAGGTTAGTGACTTTTTAAGGGATTATTTTAGTAGTATCGAGGTTTTTTCTTTGGATTCATTAATACAAACAATTTTATCACAATTATTCGGGTCTCTCGAGTTCGCAATGAATAAACCACTAGACGATTTAACGGGTATCGAAACATTTATCCGTTTTATGAAAAGAATTATGGGGTTATGTTCTGACCCATCAAAAAAAATTGATATATCCGGATCGGCGAAGTTTAGTGATTTAGATTTAATTGATGATTCATTTTTCGATATAAGTCCACAAGAACTAAGGGAGATTGAAGAAAAATGTGAGAAGACAGTAAATGGGTTAATCACCTTTGAGGATTGTGATACCATTAACTTACCCTTAAACGTATTAGCAACAATACAAACACTTAATGATGTGATAAGCGAACATAAGGCAGCGGCAAAGGTAAATTTATTTTTTAATGGTATTGATAGTATGTCTAACGATCCAAGATGGAGTAATTTATTGGGTCCCGACGTTAACATAAATGGTGCGGTATTGTCTGAAGTGTTAACTAATTTACCGATGTTACTAGTAAAATCGATACTTTCACCAAAAGTAATGTTAGGATTTATGATTATGATTAAAGCGTCCATCAAAAATGGTGGAGTGTTTTTAGATGCGTTCTTTGAGGATATTACCGAGTTCTTTAAAAAATTTAAAAAATTTATCGTAAACTTCGGTAGAAGAATGATTTCACTTTTTATTGATGAGATTTTTTCATTGATAAAAAAAAATATATCCCATTTAGTTGAGTCCATTTTATTAGACATCGTTAAAGAAGCTAAGAGTAAACAGTTGTCAATGTACGCCTCAATAATTTATATATTACTGATGGTAGGTGAGGCTGTAATCGATTATAGAAACTGTAAAAGTATTATTGATGAACTTTTAAAGTTATTAAATTTAGGATTAAGTCAATTAGGGTTAGGGTTACCCATGTTTGTGCTTGCTGGCGCTAAATTTTTAGGTGGAGTGTCAGATACCCGTGCTTTTTCAAATACAATTGAGAATTTACAAAAATCGGGGTTACCTACCGACGCCAACGCTGATGGGTCGCAGAACTTAATGAATGCTGCCATGTTAGGGATGATGAAGGGACAAACTAAAGAACAGGCTGAAAACGGAAAAACTGAGGTATATATTCCACCTTTAACCGTGTTTGTACCACCATTAGGCGCTGGTCCAGGAATAACTAAACCTGTTAAATCATATGGTAAATCTTATTAAAATGAAAAACGAAGAAATTTTAGAAATACTTAAAGACTATAGAAATAAATCAAATAAAGATTTGGTTAATACATTGGATTTTTTAAAAAATGATTTTGAAAAAACAAAAGACTTATTATTAAAATTAACATACCATTTAGAATCCACAGAAAACAGTTATAATAAAATATTAGAAGAAATAAATAAGAGAACAAGCAATGTCTAAAGGCGAAATACTACAAGTAGATTCATTTTCACAAGATATGACCCAAAATTTTTATTGGGGCGTATGTGTGGATAATGAAGACCCATTAATGATAGGAAGAGTTAGGGTTAAACCATTAGTAAAAAATGTCGATCAGGTTGAAAAGTCAGCGATAAAAAATGGATTTAATCCCGACAGTACGTCAGAAAAGGACGGTCCGTGGTCACCAAAAGACCCATTTGTGTTTTTACCCTTCTTACCTTATTTTATAAATCAAGTACCCAAACCAACGGAAAGGGTTATGATTTTATATTTCGACAGAAAAAGAACAACAGGTAGAAATAAATTCTATATGGTTGGTCCGTTTTCATCACCAATGACAATTTTAGAAGAAGATTATAGATCATCTAAAAGTGGTTTAGATGATGGGCATGATAATTCATTACAAAGTATACCAAACATTAAAAACACGGGCGGCACATATAAAGACCCATACAAACGTGGGGTATTTGCGGAACCAATGGATATAGCAATAAAGGGTCGAGATACTGCCGATATAATAGTTAAAAAAGACGATATCCTTTTAAGGGCTGGAAAACATAAAGAAGCTCAAAGAGGTGAGGTACCGGCAGTTAATAATAACAGAGCGTTTTTACAGCTCTCTAAATTAGATAAAATACAAAAATTTGGTGAACCCGAATCCTTTAAAAAATTAGTAGATAGAAAGGACCAATTAAAATATTTAATTGAGTATTATTGTACAACAATGAATTCAAGTGTTGGGATATTTAGTGGGGGTATAAGAATTATACAGTTACCAACGACCAACTCATATGAAACTCAAGTTGGGTTTTTTGATTATGATACCACATTAACAGGGCAAAGTTCGTATGGGATTGTTTATAATTTAAACGTACAGGCACTATCTTTTGATGATTTTAAAAAAACCATAGTGGGGGTAATTAAACAATTTCATTCCGACCCAACAAAAATATGTGATATACAAAAAGACAGTCAATTTCCTTTTTATTATCGACCAAATGAACAAATTAGAAACGTGTTAACGGACCTTTCGGGGAATATCGATTTAGTCTCCGTTGAAAATATGTCTCGTTTGATTAATGAGGTTATGGTTACACCAACCGATTTAACTCCAGGTTATGGTTCGGTATATAAGGGATTTAAAACTCCACTACCATATGATGAGGTGAATGAAGTTATAGTTCCAGTTAAATTTGAAAAATCGGATAATACCGTAGCAACTCTTGGAGCTGATCAACTTTACCTTTTAAGTCATAAAACATCAATACCCGGCAAAGATAGTATAGTATTGGACGAATCCATATACGGTATAACGGGCAATACCTTTACGGACGTAATTGAACCTAACACGTCTTCGATGGTTAGGGGGGAAGAATTGATGGAACTATTACAAATTATTGTTAATTTTTTAATTACTCACGATCACCCATACCCAATGTTACCCCCAAGCCCAATAAGTCGAGGGTCTGGAATTTCAACTGATGACGTACTTAAAAAAATGCAAGAAGCATATATCAAAGTGTTAAATGGTAATATTCGGATTAACTAAGTATTTATAATAAAAATACTTTAATGTCTATTCACAAATCATATTTTAACAAATCAAACACGTTAATTTATAATTCGTATACCAATACGAGTAGAAATCCCATTGTTGAATTATTTTATGGTAGGGTCGATAATGTCGCAATACCATTGGGTTACAGTCGTTACATTTTTAATGTTGATTTAGATGGGTTACAAGATAAAATTAGCGGTGGTACCATATCAACAGATTGTTATGGTTATTCGGGTTTAACTCACACCCTTAGAATGACGAATACTTCGTTTTTCGATAACGAACTTATTAATGATAAAACCTCACAAGGTAGAAGACGAGCTATCTCATTTGATTTATTATTATTTAGAATCCCTAACACTTCCGGATCAACCGGAGTCCCACAAATTTGGGATAGTGGTGTTGGGTATGATTATACTGATTTTGGGGTTACAAATCTTAATGATAGATCATTCTCACAAAGACCAACAAATTGGTTTGAAAGAACAACTATTAGTGGGTGGTCAACAAATGGAATATATGAAAACGACAATACGTTAACGGGTAGTGGCGTTAATTACTCGGCATTAACTATAGTTGATATACAACATTTTGAATTCGGAGATGAGGATATTGAATTTAATATGACAAACGAAATTAACGGAGTATTGGATGGTTCGATTACTGGAGTGACGGGATGGGGAGTCGCATATTACCCACAAGTTGAGAACATATCAGGATTAACTGAAAATTACTCTGTCGGATTTTTCTCACCCCACACCCAAACTTTTTATGAACCATTTTTAGAAACATCATATGATGATTTAATACTTGACGATAGAAATTCATTTTACGCAGGAAACGATAATAATCTTTATTTATATGCGTTTGATAACGGAAACCCAATTAATTTAGATACACCACCTACTGTCGACATAAGTGATATGAATGGTAATGTCTTAACTGGATACACATCACTATCAACGTGTTTAGTAACTAAGGGGGTTTATAAGGTTAACGTAAGTGGATTAACCTCAACATTGGTACCTTGTTTATATTACGACACTTGGAAAGGTTTAACTATTAACGGAACAGTTATTAGTGATGTTGAAAACGAATTCGCACTTTTAGAAACGGGAGGTAACTTTCAAATCGGTACAACAAACTCTAAACCTAAGATATATGGTTTTAGTTTTGACGGAATAAAACAAGATGAAAAAATACTCAATACTGACATTAGAAAAGTTAATGTAACAATTAAAGAAGCCTATACATCAAATCAACTCTTAAACAAAGTTGAGGCATATTACAGAATTTACGTTAAGGAGGGTGGTAAAACTGAAGTCCAAGTCCAAGATTGGACACAGATAAATAAGACATCTGATGGGTATTATTTTATTTTTGACACTAAAGATAAAATACCTAATGAATATTTTATAGATATTAAAGTTAACACGGATAGAAATGTTGATACGTATAAAAGGGAATTAAAATTCCAAATAGTAAACAAGAAATAATATGGACAATTTATCAAAAATAATTAAAAAAGTTTTAAAAGAAGAACATGACGGATCATCCAGATATATGTTTTTTTCTAATTTAGAACAAATGAGAAGACAGTGTGATTTACTTTTAGATTTAGATGAAAGTATGGTTGAAAAAATCTTAGACAATGGTCATGATTGGGCTCAAGATCATATTTCTGAATCAAAAAACAATATGGATCAAGTATTTGATTTTTTAATGAATGAAACCAAGAAAGACGGTATGGAATTATCAATGGATATTGATGATAAAGATATGGTTAAGGAGGGTAAAAAGAAAGTGGGAACTAAACTTTGTTCGAGAGGTATCGCATCGGCTAAAGCTAAATATGATGTTTGGCCCTCAGCTTATTCAAATGGACACGCTGTACAAGTCTGTAAAGGAAAAATTAAAGGGTTAGACGGTAAAAGACATTGTTCGGGAGCTTACTGTTAAAAACTATTTAAAATATTTCTAACAATCATTTCTAAAGACTCATTTTGAGTCTTTTTCTTTTTTGGTTCGTAATGGGTCATTACAGGTTTTTGTCCCTTTCCTGTTTGTGTATCTTTTTTCTCTGCACTTCTTTTTTGTTGACATGCTGATTTTTTTTCTGAGTCAGACATTTTTCCTGCAACACCGGCAGCTCGACATTTAGGGTATCCACCACTATCCGTTTCTGACCTACCACAAGGGGGATGTTTACCATCGACTTTTCTACATATATTAACCCACGGCCCTTTTGGTTGTTTAGACCCCTTCGGTTTTTTCTTAGTACCAAACCAAACACCTAAATCCTCATTTAAATTAATACTATTTAAATCAACCCACTCATTAATTGGTACGAATTTTTTACCTTTACCTGGCGTTTGATTTATAACATTACCGTCATCATCACTAAATGTTGCGTAAGGATGGTTTGTAATATAATTGGTAATTTTTTCTGCCTGTTTTTCTATTTTTTTGATTTGTTTTTTTGGTGTCGACATTGACCCATCGTAACTATCATATTCTAAAAATGGTGAATCGTATTTGGATACCTGTATGGTGAACGGTTGATTATCGATATCTTTAAATTTACGAATGCCGTTAGTTAGGGGCGCGATGTATGAACCCCTACCAGACCCTGACGTAGATGTTGCTTCCCTTATTGCTTTTCTTATAATATCATCAATCATATGTAATAAATATCCTTTTTAAGGTTAAAAGTGGAGGATAACGGAGTCGAACCGTTGACCCCCTGCGTGCAAGGCAGGTGCTCTAGCCAGCTGAGCTAATCCCCCAATTTAGATGTACTTCAGCGGAGAGTGTAGGATTCGAACCTACGGTACCTTTCAGTACAACAGATTTCAAGTCTGTCTCGATAAACCAGGCTCTGACAACTCTCCGAAGTTATTGTTTATATAAATATCCTAGTTTTATAAAACCAGACTATTAATTTCATCCCCCAATCACTTTTTTCCTTTACTACCTCTCCTATTTTTATAGGTTGGTAATTGAGAATCGCAGTTACTACAAACAAATCTTAGATTTTCCAACCTATTATCGTTATTTATACCATTTATGTGGTCTAAAATCAACGGTAGTGGTTTATTATTCCAACTACCCACATTACCACATTCATCACACTTGTAATCAACTAGATTCTCTTCAATTATTCGTCTTTTAATGTGGTGTCTTGCGTATGTTGAGTTTTCAACAAAAACTTCATCATTTGTTAATCTAATAGATTTAATATATTTAAGAAGTCCATTTTCGTATGCTAGTCTATTTCCACCGCCACCAACCTTATTTTTCTTTTCCATACATATAAATATGTGTCGGTTAGGAAAACTCACACATTAATTTTATCTTAATATATTTAAATGTCCGTGTGTATCGATTCTCTTATCACTACTACTAATACCAAACACCATCTTCCATATATAAACCCCATCTTGACATTTTTTTCCCTTATAATACCCATCCCATTTAGCTGAGGTATCATGAGATTCCCATATAACCTCACCCCACCTATTAAAAATCAAAAAGGTAAAATCATTAATATCAATACCATCCGTTATTACAGGATAGAAATATTGATTATGTTCATCATCGTCTGGTGTAAATGTATTAGGAACCCAATACACCATTTCTTCACAAAAAATAACAACAACATTATAGTTTTGGGTATCAGATGGACAATCTCCGTTAACGGAATAACCTGTTACTGATATATCATATGTCCCAGCAACCGACCAATCCATAGTTAACTCATCCACCAAATAGTGATCGCCATTAACTACCCAATCAAAATTCATAGGTATTTGTGAATTAATCGAATATGTATAAGACACAGATTCTCCCTCACATATCTCAATGACTTGTTGAGAATATGTGAAGAAACCTGTTAAAAATAATATTGTTAAAATTAATTTCATTTTAATTATGTTGTATCGGAGATAGTGTTAGAATTGGTGTTACCGTAACTGATGTAGTTGTTGTGAACGTACAACCAGACGATGTAACAGTATAAGTTAATGTAAATGTTCCTACACCTGATGTGACAGGACAAAATTGATTACCGACAACCCCAGTACCTGTAAATACACCACCAATTGGTGTTCCAACTAAAGTAACACAAGCAGCGCCAGTACAGAAAGGCCCGATAGGGGTAATCGTTGGAAGTACTTGGTATATTAAAACATTTAATGTTACGGGAGTACTTAAACATCCACTAGCACTTGAAGCAACAACACTTACACCACTGTTTATTAAACCAGGAGATGCTGTCGACCAATCCACAACTATTGAATTCGTTGTTTGTCCTGCAGTTATCACACCAGGTGAAGCGATTGTCCATGTATACGTATACCCAGCACCTAAAGATGGTACCGTGTATGTTGATCCATTTGTTTGATAACAAACTGTGTCAGGATTTACTGTTGATTGAGAATATCCGACTAAGGATATTAATGATAGAGCTAAGATTAATAATTTTTTCATGACTTTTTATTTTTAATTATGTATTATGTTGCCAACAACTATTGGACTTGGATTTATGATCGTTACTGTCGCTGTTGATACACATCCAGATGCGTCTGTTACTGTAACTGTGTACGTACCTGATGGTAGATTTGTTGCTGTTTGTGTTGTTTGAATTGGTGATGTATTCCATGAATATGTATAAGGTGCGATTCCGTTCGGTACAGCAGTTGCCGTTCCATTAGTACCATTATTACAAGTGGGGTTTGTGAAAGTTGCTGTAGTGGTACAACAATTTAAAACAGCACCAAAACTATAATTAGGATCCCCCAAACAAGCAACGCTTGTCCAAGACCCAGTCTCACCATCAGCGGTTGTATTAATGGAAATGTTTAAGTTAGTTCCCGACGTGCAGTTTGGTTTTGTTTTAATTGCCCAGAAAAATGTCCAAGTACATGCTCCAGAAGAGTTATTATCACCGTAGTTATTACCGGCAGTTCCACCAGGATAATTATAGTAAAACCCAGGTCCTGTGGTAGTACCAGTTGCGGTACTAGTATTACTATTATACCAAATCCACGTACCACTACCCGAACATGAGATAGCAGCAACATTCACTAGTGTTGATAAATCCCACCCATTACCAAATGTTGGAATAACTCCATGTAACCAATTGGCGGATACTTGTGTGTATGTAGTTATTGTATAAGAAAAAGATACGGACTGATTTGGTAAAAACGCTCCATTTGTGGGTGATGGTATTGATGTAAGACTTGACGTTTGTAAACAATTATTACAATCGTTTGTACTATTAACGGACATGTTAAAATTACCTGACCCACCTGAAGTCATTCCACTAACTTGTATGTAGTATGTTGTTCCAGGAATTAATGGTTGGAAAGTTACACTATTATTACCAGCAACCGTTCCATTATTATCACAGTTAACCCCTGAAAGAGTTGAACAATTTGTTCCGATCCATAATGTTATTGATGGACTTTGTAAAACGGGAGCTGATCCTGGTGTTATATTTATATTAACTTGAGTACCTGAAGCGACGAATTTATACCATACATCTAATGCAGGTGCAGGTTGATTACCACCCGTTTGACAACCCAATAAATAGGTATAAGGAGATGGTGAGGTTGCGTTTATTGTGGTACCCACCACATTAACAAAAGAACCAACACCACTTGGACATGCCGAGGGTGTTGGTAATGTTCCTAGATTCTGAGCTCCACTACAATCATCGTTTGATGGTTGAGCAAGGGTTAATATTGAATTTAAAATAAAGGATAATACTATTATTAATTTTTTCATTTCATTATTTTTTCCACAGAACCATCTGTGTATGTTACAACCACAATTCCCCTATAGTTTTCATTTACCTCTTGTCCAAGTAAATTTACCATAGATGATATTATTTTACTATTTATTCTATTATCGATAGAAATCATATCATATGTTACCGAATTACCGTCATAATCTGTTTGAGTTAATTGGTAATAATTTATATCGTTTGGGTAGTCTAAATCGAAATACCCGTATGTGTTAATAATATTTGAATTACCAGCACCATTAACAAATTGTAACTCTAACCATTCGACAGAACCATCTCTATATAGTCCCCTTGACAATGTGAAATAATCACTGTTAACTTCAGACGCTGTTTTCCATTCCAACGAATTACCATCAACCGTATTGTGACCCGTAAATGATATTAAACTAATAGGTAACGAAACTGGTGTTGATACTCTAATTTGGAATGTTCCAGTATTGTCCCCACTATAGTCCCAAACTCTAATCCATATTGTTTCACCTACAGTTCTACCGGTTACCTCTAAATATGACATTGAATTTACTGATGAACTATCATCATTGTATGTTATATATGTTAATGCTGAAGATGTACCCGAATATATCTCTATAACGATATCTGTTAATACCAATGCCGATGTTCTGATTTGAAAAGTTCCACCAGAGGGTACAACCACTTTATACCAAACATCTCCACCATAATAAGATGGACCTGTTGGTGTTGGTGCGGTTGACGATGAGGTTGCCCCGTCATTAGTTCCTGTTATGTATGGGTTATTAACGATTAACGTTATAGCTCCGGATGCGTTATCATTTACTGGGGGCTGAGTTGGTGTTGTTATACAGATAGTAAATGTTCCTCGAGTACTACTTAATGAACTATAACTATAAACTCTAATATAATATACATTCCCAACAGTTACCGTCCAATTTATAGTTTCAGTTCCAGTAGTAGCATCAACGACACCCATAGACACTAATGAGCTATTATATCCCTCAACAACCAAATCACCCATAGTACCTCGAGCAACTGTCATAGTTAAATTAACGGCTGTTGCTGTAAATTTATACCATACATCATCATCAGCTGTACCATATAATGATTGTGCCGCCAATGTTTGAGTTGCGCCAATACTAGTGCCTGTAGTTGTGGTTGTACAGGTAGTGCTTGGATTTATTGTTAAGTCGATAGCACCACCACTATTGTCATTTGGTATTAGAGTAGTAAATGATGATCCGGCCCATGTTGAATAAGTTGAACTACCACAATTTGAACGAACCCAATAATAATATAATGTTGAGTTAGTTAAACTACTTAAATTAGTTGTTACCACACCCGAACCGACGGATCCTGTTGGTGTTGAACTACCAGTTGGTGCGGTTGATGAAGTAGATAAATAATAGTCATACCCACCCGATGGTGATGACGATGATGCTGTCCATGAAATTGTTGATGTTGTAGAAGTAATAGATGAAGAAGTTAATGAAGTGGGCTCAGCACAACTTGGTGTTGGTTTAATCACAACATTATCTATATACATATTATAACCATATTCAGAATGGAATTTAAACGCCACATATAAAGTTGCGATATTTCCAGCTCCCGAAGGTAATGTTATTGTTTTTTTGGACCATTCACCCGTAGCCGAAGCCGAACTTACGTGTCTCGGATAAAATGTTGATGTCGTCCAAGTTGTTCCGTTAGTTGACCATTCAACCGTTACACCTTCATTTAAATAAGACCCACTATTATATGACGCACTGTTATCTTGAAACCAATAAAATTCAACATCAACACTTGATGTACTTGTAGTAACAATTGATGGTGTAATTAATCTTTCTTCCGATCCAGATCCACCATTTGAATTACTATATGAATAATATTTTACAAAATATGTCCCTTCTTGAGGTGACGCTGTCAGATATGTTGAAGATGTAACATACGATATCTTAGTTCCGGTTTGAACAGCAGCAATAGATGTTGACCAACATGAAGGTGTAGTAGCGGCATTAAATAATTGTGTATATGTTAACGCAACTGACGCACATGTTGTTGTAAATGTATATGTGGACGACGCAACACTTGAACCACACGCATTTTTAGCGATCACTTTCCATGAATGTCCTGTTGATGCCGCCAATGTAGATGGTGTATATGAATTGGTTAATACGTTTGCTGTCGGACTTCCAGGTAAGGTTGTTCCGATATACACATCATAACTTGTAGCTCCAGCAACTGCACCCCAAGTTAATGTTGGTGTTAAACTTACCCCAGTAGCCGCTGTAGTTGGTGATGTTAATGAAGGAGCCGATGGTACAGTACTAATAACAATTGCTGCTGACGACGCACTTCCCCAGCAACCACCTGATGTGTATTGAGATCTTATATAATAAGTTCCTGATGTTGTAACAACATATGTACTTGCAAAACTTGTGGTTGCAACTCCAGTACTTGTTGTTTGCCAATACCAAGTTTCTCCAGCCGGTGCCGAACCATTTGCCGTTAACGTTACACCAGGAGATACACATTGTGGTGAATTGGTTGTTGGTATGCCGGGGGCTGATGGAGAACCAACTATTGTGATTGTAACTTCATTTGAAACCGTAGCTGACCCACAAGTAGGTGTTGATGTACATACTAAATAATACGTACCAACCGTTGTGAAATCCGTACCTAATGGTGTATATGAAGATGAGGTTCCTGTGACATTAGTTATTGCTCCACCCGAAATTGATCGTCTACCCCATTGTCTTGCGGTGATTGTTCCACCACCCGTTTCAGCGACAGATACAGATGTTCCATTACTACCTAAACATATTGATTGGGTAGTACTTGATGACACAACCACAGCAGATAGATTAACACCTACATTTCCTGATACTGCGACATTCATGGTTGTTGCACTAGTACTAGCTAATGTTATGTTTCCTGATGGTGTTCCTGTTGATGCTGTAGATTGTAATCTAACATATATTGTTGTTGACGCAATTGTACCAGAAGCACCTACCACTAACGATGATGAACTTGTACCAACACTACTTGCAAATGTGGAACTTGTCGATACTTCGAACCCAACTGGGGGTGTTATTGTTATACCAGCTAACATATTAGACCCCGTTACTGTGAAGTTTTGGGTACTAGACACGCTACCTGAACATGATGAAAACGCCGATAATGTAGAAACCGATGGTGTTATAACCGGTTTTGGTGTCCATATGAATATTAACCCAGACGATGGGAAACATGATGCTGTACTAAGGAATCTACATGTGTTAGCGTTTGATGCTCCGGCACCCGTACCACTAGGTGCCCCCCAGTTTGGGCTGGCATCTGGTACTGTTGCACTTAATTGTCTATTATTAAAGTCAGTATTTGCGCTCCCCCTTAAACCAACATATGGTTGATACGTAACAGATGTAGTTACAGTCATAGCACCATATACCACACGTATTACACCGGTAGATTTATTAATACGAATTTGGAATGAAATTTTCTCAGTAGTTTGCAAATATCTAGCACAATTTTGCCATTGAAAAATATCTTCAGTTCCATCATCATACCATCTTCTTTCATATACGGTTGAAGCAACTGAAGTACTTCTTAAATCCATATTCAATGGACATATAACACCAGTAGCTGTCGCTGTTGAAGTTATGGAACCAGTAACAGCATTTCCTGTTGTTGAAGTTCCAGGATTTAACCAAAGAGCTCCATCAGCCGTCATATTAACAGATGTGATCGTAGTTCCATTAAATGTGAATTGATTTCCTGATGATAATGTGATATAACTACCGTCGGTATCATATGAGGTTGCTCCAGCAGTTGTTGTTACTAACTGAGTACCCAATGTTACTGCGACATACGTTCCAGTGGTTTCTGAAAACGTGTAGTTGGTTGAGACTTGTGAATGGGACAAACCAAATGCCCATAAAAAAGTGATAATAAATAGTATTTTTTTCATGACATGTATTTTACTATAAATATACAGCATTAAAACAATAATATAATGAAAAAACTATATGAATGTATAAATACCCCTTTCTAGTTATTATTTATGAATAATTGATACTTAAATAGTCCACAATCCCATATTCTGTCATATCCCAACTCGGTAGTTAATACTTTTTCTGTCTTAGTATAATCTAATTCTGGAAATCTTTTTTTAAGATTATTTTTACCGAAACCAAATTTGTGAAATCTTTTATACCGACTAACCTTAGAATTATAATAATAGTACGTTGGTTTTGTAATGGACACTAAAGTAAACCCTAAATTAGTGTATAAGTTATTATCACCATCTATTGTCCATCTTCTATCTGCAAAACTAACAATACTCGTTGGTGAATGGTCTTTAACGAAACGTTTTAATATTTTTGATGCCAAACCACTAATAACATAATTCTGTTTAGTAGCGAATCTACTTAACTCAAATTCCCCATTGGCGGTTTTAGTCATGTTTCTCTTATTATTAAATGTCATAACACCAACTAATTCATCATTATAGTACGCTCCGTATGATATGTTAGATTTGTCCGATCCTTGAATGTGATTATTTTTTAGAAAAAATGATTTATCTTCGGAAGTAATACTTTGTATTTTAACGTTTCTCCCACCAATTCTAATCCCATCATTAACGTTTAATAAATGCTTCAATTTCCTTTTAACCAACTCTTCGTTTGTTTTCCATTCATCTTCAAAAATGTGAAATAGTTTATAACCAATCTGATTACAATCAATTGTTTTATTTAAATGATAGGAACTATTTTTACCCATACTTTCCGTATGATAATACAATCCATTATATTCAATACATATATTAGTCCCTTCAATTATTAAATCAATCTCTTTACCGTCTAATATTTTTCGGTTTTTACCTTTATTTGTTACGAACCCAAGACTCTCAATAAACTCTTTAATCTCAGTTTCACCCTTTGATGTCCATGTAGGTGTCATATTAATATTAGTAATTTTAACTAAGTCGCTTAGTTTTTTTGAAACAGAGGTTGATACAATTTTATTGTTTGGGTATTTTAGTTTATATTCTAATGTTGTAATATTATGTTTACTCTTTAAATGTGTGTTAGAAATACTTTTCATTTTTTCACCACATAAATTACAAGTAACAAAATTTGAATTAATTGATAAAAATTTTGTTAACTCTAATTTTTTAGAATGGGTTGGGTGATATATAATATCTTCGGGGAATTTAGATAAATAATCATTTAATGGTAAATTATGACTATTAACTAAATGATTCTCAAAACCACCTGTTTTATTGGATGTATCAGTAGTTGTCCATTCACACAACTTACAAGTTCTATTTATTGATTTATTAACCTCTATTATCTTAAAATAATCTTCAAACCATTTTTTACCATTAATGTGTTCATATTTTTTTCTTTGGTAGGTGTTTGCTGGTAGCCAAACATCTCCATATAATTCAATAATATGTTTTGTTAATTTACCCGATAGATTATTTGGGTCTTTTATAATGATATTTGTTTTGACACATTGAGCGACTAATTCTTTTGTTTCTGAAGTAGAATACATTTTACTCTTAGTCGATTCTATCTCGAGACTATTACCCATTTGAGTTTGCCCCCCTTTTTTATTAATCTGAATATTATTCTCTTTTAATAATTGATTAATTTTTTTATGTCCAACTTTAAACTTTTCCGCTAATTTATGAGTACTTGGTATTTCAGTCTGATATAATTCAATAATTGTTAATATATTATCGGGAGTTAATTTAGTTTTCATTACGAACATTTTATATAAATATAATAAAAATATATAAAAAGTCAATTTATAACCCATTTATTTTTAACCCACTCACCATTTTTCTTTAACCAAAAAAAGGGACAATTTCTTGTCCCTTTAGTGTTATTATCGTAAGATTTTTGATTATCTCAATTCTCTTAAGTCAAATGTACGAACACCATCAACAGTAATTCTACCATAGAAACGGTTGTTTACCATTTTTTTCGCGTATCTCGTCATAATTCCTTTAATCGGAGTGAAGTTGAATGGGTTATACATTGTAGGTGTCAATTGTAATGGTACATATGGTGCGTAAACGTACCCTGTATCTAACAATGATGTTCCTTTGTGACCCAACAAGATTGTGTTTGGTGGGAAGTAAGGGTCTCTAAACACTTGGTAACGTCCTGCAAGAGTACCAACTCTTTCAATACCCATGTTATATTGGTCTTGTTCAGGAGACGCGTTAGATACGTGGAAGTATTCTAAATCGTCAAAGATAGCTGAAATCTCAGAAGAAACTACGATCCAGTTAGCTCCACCTCTCAATGTAGATTTGTGGATTTGTGCTGAAATTTGGTTAATCGCAGTAATCAAAGTTTGATTCCAATCTTTTTGTGTGTATTGAGTTAACGGGTTAGCCGCAGTACCTCTTTTCCATCCGTTGTAATCCCAACGTAGTGTCCAAGCCGCACCTTTACGTAAATCACGTAAAATCTCACGGTCAATCTCAGCAGCCACTTGTTCAGACAATAAAGCCGTTAATTCAGCTTCAGCATCGATGTTGTGGAATGCAGAAACGTCTTGTGCTAATTCTGGAGACCATTGTGCTCTTAATTTTCTTTCTGTAACAGATACAGTAACTGACTCAAGGTCAAAAGAAACTTCACCAATTTGATCTTCAAATTCTAATTCTTTGTATCTTTTGAAGGTACAAGTAAATTGAGATCCAGCAGCGCCAGTACCAGCAACTGACGTAGTAAGTCCTGAATATCCGTCGATTGAGTTAGCTCCAACTGAACAAGGAACTTGACAGTCAACTTCTAAATAAATGATACCATCTTGAGAACAGATGTTATCGTATGCTCCACCGTTACCGGTAGAAGACCAAGTAGTGTTTGTTTGTGTTCCGTATTGTACGATACCTTTACCATATTTTTGAGTAACAACTCTAAAAAGTACATCACCTGAACCCATTCCAGAAAACGCTCCTGTTGAAACCGCATTAACCCTTAAATCAGTTAAGAAAGATTCGTTATCCATTTCTTGACCATCAGGTCCGATTAATTTACCAGCTCCTGCGTTAGAGAATCCAGACATTCCAATAAGTACTTTTCTATACTCATTACTTGCTCCGTAACCTGAAGCAACTAATTGACCGTTTGACCAAGCAACAGTACCAACATTACTTGAAGTAATTGCTGTGAAAGAACCTTTTGAATAATCAAAAAGACCTGCTGGATCTAATCCTGGTTCATTACCTTCATAAAATCTATCGTAAAGGTTTTTGTCATTCGCACCGTAACCAGCCTGAGCTTGAGCTTGTGTTGGTCCACCATCAGCTCCAATAGGTCCGTAATGTGCAGTTTCATTAGTTCCTGCAGCTTGGTATCCTTGAATTTTAGGTACGAAGTAGAACAATTTACCGATAGGTAAGTTCATTGCTTGTACAGATACTAAATCGTTAGCCAACAATTTAGAGAATACACGTCTAACGATAGGAAAAACTACAGTTTCGAATGAACCTGAGCTATCTGTAGATGATGCTTCATTTATTAAGTGAGACGCTTGATTTTCATATAATTGCGCCATGTTTTCTTTGATGTGTCCTTTCAAACCATCTAGGAATCCTAAACGATCCCATTTGTTAATTGTATCTTCTTTGATAACTTTAAGGTGTTTTAACCCGATGTTACCAACAAGACCTGATTCTAATAATGCTCCCATTTTTTTATTTTTTAATTGAGTTTATTTTATTTTATTTTTGTCATTAAATCCTTCATTCTCATGAATTGAGGATTCTCGTACGTTTTACTTTCAATCAAATTAGATGATGATCCGGTTTGAGGTGTTCTAGTTACTTTATTCTGAATAGATTCAGTAACCACTTCACTTGTACCTTTTCCGTCTAAGTCTTTTTTGATTGATTGGTAAAGATTTTTAGATTCCTTAATAGATTCAACAGTATCGAATCTTCTAAGTATATTTATTTTCTCTTGTTTTGTTGTAGAATGCTCAGTAAACAATCTTGTTGAGTAAGCTAAGTTAGAATTGAAAACCGCCACCTCATTTAATTTTGTTCTAAAGAAGTCTAATGCTTTTTTATATTCATCATTTTTTTCTCTTAACTGATTCATTTCTGTCTCAACTGACTCTTTTCTTACATGTGATGAATATGTTCTTGGTTTAGGTAACCCATTACGTCCGTGAGACCTTCCTTTACCTAAGGTTCTTGACGATTCAGTCGTTTCAGTATCCACGATACCCTCATTACTTTCCTCTTCCCACTCATTGAATTCCTCATCATCCATGTCTGTTTCGGTAACTCCGTGTTTGATTGAAGGGTACTTGAAGTTTGGTCCTTTACCTGTGATTCCTCTACCTCCTGATTTTTTATCTTCTTTAAACCCTTTAAGGTTTACTGAAGCTTTACTCATTCCGTTTCCAGCTTTACCCATTCCGATACCTTTAGCTTTAAAAGTTTCCATAACAGATTCAATCTCGTTAACGTCTAATTCGTAAACAGTTTCATCTTCATCTTCATCTTCGAACATAGGTTCATCGACTTTAGCCGACTCTCTAAATTCTTCGTAATCATTTTCATAAGTTTCTTCTTCTTCATCTAAATAGGATTCGAAAGTCTCACCATCTTCATCTTCGTCTTCCAAAACTAATTCATATAAAACGTCCTCTTTCATTTGGTCTCCCATCATTTCTTGAGTATTTGTTTCTTCAGCTCCCGTTCTAATAATGTATTCATGGTCACCATCTTTAAGATAAATGTCATCATTATCTTTAGCAACAATAATACCGTCTTCATCACCCATTGCTCTAAATACTTTAAGTACATCGCCAATTGGTGCTTGAGTCATATCTAACGGAGGCATTTCTTGATTATCACCTTCATCTGATAAGTTAAAATCACCAAAAGACGGCATACCATCTTCAGGTTCCGTTTCTAGATCTTCAGGTTCCGTTTCAGGTTCCTCCTCATCCGACATTTCAGGGTCTTCTACGTCAACGTCATCTTCTACATCCACCTCTAAATTAGGGTCTTGTTCTTCTTGTTCACGTAATTTTGTTTTTTTAGAACCAACTAGTGATTCTCTAACTAATTCACTGATTTCTTCCTTCATCGTTGAAGCAAGTATTCCTTTTGCGTTTTCACTAATAGCGTCCTCAACTGCCTTAATTTGCAGTAAAGCTGTCTCCACTATTGACTTGTTATTTTCAGTATACATTAATAAAAATTAATACGTTTATCGTTTATTTCTTAAATAAATATGTTGATGTTATAAAAAAGCCTAAAAAAAGTTTATTTTTAATACTGTTAGGACAAAAAAAAAGAATACCGTATGGTATTCTTTTTAGTTTTTTAGTTAAAATTTAGATTATTCAATCACTTCATCTATCTTACTTTCGACAATTGCGGTGATTCTCCAATCCATTGTGTACGTTTCATAAACTTTCGTCACTTTAGCTTCGACGTCAGTTGGTGAGAAGGCTTTAACTAATTTTTCTTCTCTAATTTTTTTTACCTTTCCAGTAGTCTCATCTACGATATCGGTAGTTACTCTCGCTACAAAATACTTTTCATCCATGTCTTAAATTTTTTATTTATCCAAATAATCGGATAATCTTCTCATTAAGTCAACAGATTTATTTAAAGGATTAGGTGTTTTGTCAATATTTTCGTGTTCTGTAAGTTTTTCTTCATACTTCGATCTATCATCTTTATTAACATATAGATACGCCCCAGGGGTAGATGGTGATGAAACTAAATCAAAACAAATCAATTCGAAATCATCTTGAACTTCATTTTGTTCACCTTTTTTCACCAATGAACCAACGCCACGAGAAGAAACACCCATAGTTACACCCTGTCTCATCATGTTCGCTGCGATATCACCTTTAGAAGAAACAATACCTCTTTCATGGAAACCCGGAGTAGTTAATAGTTTTATCTTACCCATCAATACATTATCTTCCCACCATACTTCAGTGATTAAATGAGCAACTCTATCTAAATCTATAAGTGATGATTCGGGGTGGTTAAGTTCAGAAATGGACATCCCACGATTTATCATTTCTTTATATCTTTCAGCTTCTCTTTTTAATATCTTTTCAGGATAAACCCTTCCGTTTCTATTTGGTACACCGTATTTTTGTAAAGTGGCGTAGAATATAAACGGTTTAGAATGATCTAATTCACCATAAGATTCCTTTATAACTTGGCTGTTTCTATGTTCTGTTGGACTAATAATTCCAGCATCCCACTCAACTAGAATACCTTTACCTAAATCGTTCGGACCTAATATTTTCATAATTCTTTTAATAATAAATATTATATAGTTACCGTTTCTTTCAATTTTGTCTTACTTAATATAAAATACTTTGAGTTTTTTAAATCATATCTGTAAATTGATTGTAAAATATTTTTAATTTTTCCTCGTAATAGGGGGGATTTGAAGTCGGTGGATTTATCGTTTACAAATAAGGTTATTTCTAAATTTAAAAAACTTTTTTTATTCTTCTGTACCCCACTTGTCCTTAAATCTAAATCCACAATTTGCTTTCTCTCGAATGTGGTTTTATCCACAACCTCTAAAAGTGTGTGTAACATTTGTCTTTTGATTTCACCAACTATTCTATCCCACCTCTCAAAATCATCTATGGGTTCAATCCATGTTTGTAGTACCAAATATATTGATTTCAATTCTTTTGAGTCCACAGTACCATAATGGCACTTAGCATCATCAAAAATGTTTAATTTTGATGTTTTCCCTTTTTTCATTTTTCATAACTTAAAAATTTATTGTTTATTTAAATATAAAAAAACTTTACCTACTTGTCAAAATTTAAAAAAATAACTTATATTTATAATAAAAAGGAATTAAAAATTAAAATGAGTACGTTTAAAATATTAATCATAGTTTTGCTGTTATCTTCTTGTAAAACTTATTCGGTTCACGAACAAAATATAATCGAACAAAATAAAACAATGATTAAGTACGATAAAAAAAGTAGATCAACCCAACAAAAGATTAGAAGTAGTAGAAAAAAAGTAAAAAGTAATAAAAGATATAAAAATATTAAAACTAAAAGAAATCTTATACGGTAGGTTCCTGGTTCTCGTCCTTACTATCGTCCTTAGTGTCGTCTACGATTTTTTCTTTTTGTATCTGATGTAGGATATACCCAGAGATTGCGAATTCCACTGATGCCCACATAACTATATCAGTCATTCCTAAATCAGGGTATTTATGAATTAAAAAAAATATCATTCCCCATTGGGCAACCATAAAGGCAATTCCAGACTCAATTCTCTTTTTGGAAAAAAACGACGATTTAAATGAATAGATTTTTATTATTTCAGTTATCCCCTTTTTTATATTAGACCAACCAAAAAAGTACTTTTTCCCACTCATAACCCATTGTATAATTTTCTTAATTTATATAGGTTATAATGATCAACTTTAGAATCGTTAATTTTTTTAATTGTATCACCAATAGAATCGTTCAATGAATCATCTTTGGACTCATTTAAGTTGGTTTTTAGGTTATTAATAACTGATTCCTTAAGTGAGTTCATTTCAGTTTTAACCTCATCACTACTTAAAGATAGTATTGAATTTAATTCCTTTTTATCCGATTCACTTATGTTTGAGAATTCTTTATTGAGTGAATCATTCCCTATCTTCACCATTGAGGATAAAGGTAGGAAACTACTCTCTTTTATTTGTTTTGTGGACTCTTTAATTAACGTATTTTTAATTAATTTTTTAGATTCTAAAATAGACTCTAAATTTCTTATTCCAGTATTGTAAATTACGTTATCGATGTTAGAGTAATTGTTATCCGTAGATTTATCCCAAGCATTAATCCAAGTATTTAAATTACGAATGTTTTTTGTTTGGCTCTCTAATAGTATTTGTGAATACTCGATAGATTCGTTTATATAATCATTAGCCAAATCCGCAGGTACACCTCTATTTGAAGATAAATCATCATAGATATAATACAACTCAGATATGTCTTTATTGTTTAAAACCAATCCATTAAATTCAAAAATAAATCTTTTAAAGGATTTGTCTTTCGCTAATTCTACAGCTACGTTTTCTATTTTCGTTTTAATTGTACCAAATGTATTCATAATGTTTTATATATAAATATTACTTATCTAGCATTTGTCTCAATTTTTCATCGATTAACCCTAAAGAAACTCTACCTTTAGATAAATCCATGTAGTCTGATCCGTTTATTAATGTTTCCTCTAAGAGCATATTTAAATCATTTCTCACTAATCTTTCAGGTGTCAATCCCCCCATTTCAGGTGGTGGGGCCGGTTCTTCAGGTCCAGATGATGGTGGTGGTGTTAATCCTCCCATTTCGGATGGTTCCCCCCCATCTTCTGATGGTGCACCTTCGGGTGCTGGTGCAGCAACCTTAGTACCATAAAGTTTATCTATATTATCGAATAACCCCGTTTTAGTTATTACCTCAGCAGTTTTAGTTAATTCTGCAGATACCGCCCTTTCAATTCGTTGTTGTTGTATATCAAGTTTAATCTCCTCATCAGAGAAACCTAAAATATGTTTCTTACCCCAAGATGCTGATACGGCGCCAACTGAATTAGGTATCTCAGCAACCGCATCCTTGTAAAGTAATATCTTTTCTTTCCATACCTCAAGTGATAATAGTTCACCTTGTTTAGATGGATTGTTAAGTCCTAAACTAAAATTCGTTAATTCATCCTCAAACCCCAATAAAAATAAATGAATGATTGCTATTTTATTTAATTCAGCTAACATTGATTTTTGAATTTTATTGATTGTTCTAGCAAAACGGATATCAAGTAATGATAAATTATTACCACCTCCGATAGCCTCTTCAAACCCTAAATAAGCTTTAGGTATTCTTAGAGCGGTTACAAGTTTTTTCTGTATGTATTCAATATCCGCAATTTCAGCTAAGTTTTGTGCTCCAGGTAATGTCTCGATAGGGTTTGTTGCTGCTGGATCACGAACAGGGATAAAGAAATCTTGATCAACCGCCAATTGATTATATCTCATATCGACATTACCCGTTTTATTATCAACAACCTGATCTCTTTTAAATTTATTTGCAACTCTTTGTACGTAAGCATCAACATCTTTATCGTCCATGTTACCCACGAATACTTTAAACACCCGTCTTTCGGGAGCTCTAGAAACTCTATATATTAACATCGCATCTTCACAAAGTAGTAATTGTTTCCAAATACGTCTTGCCTTTTCTAACATAGATGTACCATATGGTAATTTTCTATCGTCACCCAATAATCTAAAGTGTCCAACCTCCCAAGTATTGAATTCCATGTTCTTCTCTTTCCAAACGAATTTTAATGCGTCGTTCTCCATTTCCTGAGAATACTTATCGGGTTGGAATCTCATACCCCTCTCTAGTCTCTCTATTTGGATATTTGGTAATTGTTGACAACCAACCACACCTTTTTCAGTGTCTAACTTTAAATAAATAAAATTATCACCAAATTTACATGTGTTTCTTGTCCACATGGGTAAGTTCGTATTTATATCAAGTTTGGAAACAAATAAATCCGTTAAGACTTGTTTTATTCTTTTTGATTCTGAATAAATTTTAATGATGTGTCCGTCTTGGTCGGGAGTTGTGGATTCTTCAGCATATATATCTAATGCTGCCGAAATTTCAGGAGTATTATGTGAGAATATGGTATCTGTTGCAAAGTTTTTATAACCAGGGACTGTTAAATCATAAACAGGTATCACACCATGAGGTTCTATTGAAACTATTTTATGGTTAACAACTATTTTATCCCCTTTAGCTGTTGCCGTTGAATAGGGTGATTTTTTAATCCCATAAGCATCCAAAAATGTTGACCAATCTTTATACCCTGAATTAATAATTTCTCGTTGTAATTTACGGTAAGAAACATTTAATGAATCCGCAGTTTTCTTTAATGCTTTAAATTTTCTAGCGTTTTCAATAATATTATCAAATGGTAATTTAATATAAGCGGGATTATTAATGCCACTCCTTTTACCACCCCAAGACATCTTACCTTTTCTTTTTGCAACTTCTGACATTTTTGCTCTAAATTCAGGGTTTGACCACAATTTCTCATTATTGAGTTTTGCGTGGTAAGAACGATGTTCAGAAATGTTCATTATTTGTAAATTTTCAGGTAAATTATTTTTACCATTAAAATCTATGTGATGAACTTCTTCGTCTTTATTTATTTTTTTATCATAAAACCATTCAGCAATAATATTATGTTCAGAAATCCACCCATTATGTCCTTCATTTGAATTACATGTGTATACCCAATTATATTTTTCATTATTATAAAATGATTTTCTATAAAACGGCATCATAGAATCGCCTGATTTAAGATTCATAACACGTTCAAACGAACCGTCTCGTTTCATTAATTGATGTTCCCAAGTCGTAATAATGTGAGTCCCATCATCAAAAGTAATTTTATATGTCATCTCATCACGGGTATAATGAGCATTTCTTGCCATTGCTGGTACCACCTTTTTTTCATTATGATCATAAGCATAAGTTATGAATTCATAATCCCTACCCTTATCGGCCAACTCTTTTATGGTAATAAAACCATTCGGAGTCGCTATTTTAGTTTCTCCTGCAATGCAATATTCCATACTTTCGTAATCATAATATGATGCCATCCGTGTTGGTTCATAATAAACCGCCTGTTGGTATAGATTGCTTTCGACTTTTTGCCATTGCTTGCCGATATACATGGTTTGCTGAGCTTGCAGTTTTTCAGTCTCGTATTCCTGCTTATCTGTCGTTTTTAAAAGTTCTTTCTTATCAAATTTAAATACGGGTGATTGTTGATCTAAAGTTGCGTTCGGTCCAAACACTCTACCTAACCTTTGCCAAACCGTAAATTTCTCTTGTGCCATAATTGTTTTTATTTTAAAAGTAGTGCGGAAATAATAAAATTAAACTCTTTTATTTCCGAATAACCATAAATACTGCTCATAGTCGCTTTTAGTTATGGCGTTCCTTTGTTGTCCATAACTACCGTACGGATCAACAGGTATTCCGGGGTTAAAATTTTGATGGGAGTCAGCAAACGTATTACTATCTGTAGTCCAAGAGTCCAATAGTGTCTTTGTTTGTTCTGTTGCTTTTTCTAATTGTGCAAATGAGGTTTCACCGACATATATTGCCATGGCTATTGCCATAATTAAATCATCGTGTTGCCCTTTTTGGTGATCGGGTCTACCGTTCACATACACAAAAGTATTTAGTTCATTAAATAATCTTTGGGACCTCATGGAGAAATCAAATCTTAATGCCTCCTCTAATGCTTGAACGATTAGAACTCGTTTTGAGTTAAAGTTAATTCCTGGAATCTTATCTTGGTTTTTTGGATCCCATTTCCATTTATCTGCAGGGTTAACCCCATCAACGTATAAATTCTTATATCCTAATTCTTGTAGTTTTCTTGAAGTGGAAACACCCATACCTCCAGTGATATCTGTAACAATAAAAGCCCCATACATAGTTCCCCATTTAAAAGCAATTTCAGCCAACACATCGGGGGGTATTTTACCGATATATTCTAATACCTGTTCCCTAGCGTCAAAATCAATAATACATAAGGTACTAAAATCCTCACTATCACCACGAGAAACGTCAGCCCCTAAAATATATCTGTGACCAGCCACCGGTTCTTTCCATTGCCAAAGAGCCCCACCCATATGTTTGTTTATAGGTTCTTTAATGTGAGTTTCCTTTATTTTTTTCATAGTTTCAGAAGGGATAACACTATCCCCAGATCCTAAAAAGTTACACTCTAACTCTTGTGATATTTTTCTTTTATCGAATTTTAACTTTTTAGCCATAGACTCAAACCACGAACTATAGGCTTTGTATCCTTCGTTTTCTACTCTATTTTTTATTTCTTTAAAATCACGATCACTAACTTTAATGTTACTATAATCTAATGTAATGTCAGAATCGACGTAATCACCTCTATTTAGCATGTAATGAATAATATCATTACATTTAATTAGTTTTAAATCTTTAGAATATCTCGGATCTCTAAACCAATACATTTCTGTAATCTTAAAGTCGTTCATTCCTTTTACCGCTTGACTATAAATTGAATAGTAAATTGGATCAAATCCATTTGGTGTTGATATTACGATAACTTTACCCCCTGTAGATAGGGAAGCCATACATGCTGACCAAAAGTCCTCATCGGCATTGATATATGCCGCCTCATCGAATATTAATATCGTTGGGGTATATCCACGTAAAGCATCTTTAGATGTTGCAACCGCCTTTACTTCACAACCGTTAGTTAGTTTAAAATGTCTCTGGGAGTTTTTTTCTACAGAAAAACCAACACCCAACCATTTTGGCCATTGATCAACAAACGCTCGAACCTTATTTCCCATCTCTTGGGCGGTATCCATTTTGTTTGCAATGATTAGAATTTTTTCAGGTTTCTTTTTACTGGCGAATACCAATCTTTTGGATGCCCATGCTGACGTTACGGTTGATACTCCAGCTTGTCTGTATTTTAATGCGATATTCTCTTCACAAGTATCATAGTCATTAACTAACGTTACTTGATCATTAAATAACTCTAAGGGTACGTATTGTGATTGGGTATTATCGTAAGTTTGTAAATAAGTTTTAAGTGCGTAAGGGGTATCTTTTACACATTTAGCGTATTCTAATAATGCTTGCTCCCTTGTAAGACTCATTCATCACTTTTTTTTATTTATCACACTTAAAAGTTCCCCTTTAGTTGTGTGGGGAGGTAAGTGTGATTCGATTAAACGTAAAATACTTTCCTCTAATTTTTTTACGTTATCCTTTTCTTTAACTTTAGTTGGTAACCCTTTGTGTTTTGTTGATGCGAAATCTTTCACATCTTTCTTTTTCATTTCTTTTGCCGCTTCACCAGCTTTACCTTTTTTTGGTGTAGTTCCTTTTTGCATTCCTCTAACGAGTCCAAAAAATTCTTGTTGTTTTTTGGATATTGCCTTTTCAGTTACCTCACCTTCTTTAGTTACGTCGACAGAACCATCTTGTTTTATGGTAACATTAACATCATCAGTTTTAGAGAATGTCTTACCTTTGACTTCTTGTGGGTTATATGAAGTCGTTGTGGTAGTTTTAGTTACCTCCTCCTTTGTTTCTTTTTTTGAACCTTTAACTCTTTCGTATAAAACATTCAATTGAGAGTCATTTAACGACTCAAGTGTATTAATTGAAAAACCTTCATGAAGAAGTTTTGATAATTTAGGATTCATATGTTTCATCTTGTACTAAGTTTTTTTCCCATTTTAATACGATATCTCTTTCGTATAATTTATTCTCAACTATTTCAACACTATCTCCATATTGAAATACTAATCGTTTTCTTTTATGTATTAATATATCATCACTATCGGATCTTTCCCACGCCAACGATATAACTCCATCAATTGCATCATAAACCCCAAAAAAATCTGAATTTTGTATAAGGTTTAACTCAATTTCTGAGTTCTTTAAAACCCCAACTTTTTTTATGTAATTCATTTCAGGAGGTAACGGTTTTCCAGCTGCTGGTTCCGAATCCCAATCCTCACCCCAAACATCATCTAAATCTGAAAATATAAATTCATATATATTATCGCCTTTATAGTTTGGTCCTAACTCGTTTACATAAACTAAAATCATAAAATTCTTCCTGCTGGTGTTACTTTGTATTGTTTATCTTCAATCACAAATATTAAATTATCTTTATTCGTTTTTCCAATGAACTTAGCCCCTTCATAGTTTTCCATAATGGATAACGCTGCGTCCGATTGTGAATTACTTTCACTAAGCCTTCCGATTTCAGACTTAACTGATAGTTTATTTAATTTGTTTTTTAAATAATCTTTTTTTCTTTTTTCTTCTATTAGTGGTTTTTCAGTTGATTTAATATTGAAGTAACTAGTTAAAACTTTATCTACTGAAGATTCACTAACTGGTGGTTGTGGGTACTCTTCGTCTGTAGGTTCATCACCTTCCACACCCATTTCCGTATCTGTGTCTTTAAAATCTAAGTCTCCAGGCCCTTCTTCACCATATTCATCTGACTCATCAAATTTTGAAAGAACGTCATCTTTATCGTCTTCATCTAAATTCTCTAAATCTAAAGCCGAAATGATTGAGTTTAAAACGTATTTAATGTCTTGAGAATCTAAACCTTTTTCTTTATCGAAGGCTCTAATTTTTTGACTTAACTTTCCTGTCAATTTTTGAATTGACTTTAACCCCATTGGTCCTTGAGCTTCCTCATCGTCTTCACCCATATCGTCAGAAGGATCCATTCCCATATCATCAGAAGGATCCATTCCCATATCATCTGCTGGTGGCGTTCCCATATCATCAGAAGGAGGAACACCCATATCATCTGCTGGTGACATTCCCATATCATCAGCTGGTGGTGGAGTTGTTCCCATATCATCAGCAGGTGGTGTTGGAGCCATTGGTGGAGCCATTGGTGGTTCAGAAGCGGCTACCGGTGAGGGTATTGACGCGTCGTTTTTTGGTTTAGGTGTTTTTAAAATGAATTTTTTTTTTGTATCAGATTGTTGTTCTCCGATAAGTGGTACGTTTTCCTCAAAACCTGTAGTTCTATTAATTTCAACAACCATTAGGTTTAGTTTTTTCATCGCTTCAGAATATGAACGATAGTATTTTCTATGTCTAATAGGTTCTGAATATTCAAAAGTTGATTCATTTAAACCATTTTTAATGATATACCCTAATTTTTCTTTTACTATAGCATATGTATTACCATCAGATAATTTAATTGTATAGTTCGTAGTTGAAAGTTCGTTAATTTCCTGTTTAGGTGATTCGTTATAACGTGCAATTTCCATTATACGTTTTATTTTATCCATACCTTGTAATTTTTCACTACCTAAGGGTCTTAAATCTGCCATTTTATTTTATTTTTTAATTGTTTAGTCCATCAAAGCCACCAAGAGCAATACCATTACATTGTTTTGATTGTTGTCCTGTTTCGTCTGTCCATTCGGGTTTAGGGGTTTTAAATGTTACTATATTACCCGTAGTATTACCGGTGCCGGGTACGTAACCCACCAAAACGGTATTATAATAATTGTCAGTACAAGCTGTTGTTGGCATATTTTTTTATATATAAATATATTGTAATTTAGTAATTTACTAATTATTCAAAATTTTCTTGCTCTAATGACAATTTTTTATCTGCAATTTTGTTTTTGAAGTTCTCTAATTTACTTATATATCCGTTTCTTCTTAGGAATTTAAACACTAAATTCTCATAAGAAAACTCACCTTCTTTTTTTAAACCGCAGGTTCTATACTTTCTTATTTTTTCCTTATACTTCTTAACAAGTTTAATTGCGTCCTCTAAATCTTCATCTTCAGCATTCTCTAAAACTCCATCAATAATATCCATCCATTGTTGGGATTTATCTTTTAATTTTTTTTCGTCGATTGTGAAGTTTTCTTTTTCCGGAACTCTAATCCATTCATTGTTTAAAATTGAGTATGATCCGGCACTTTTTTCTGGTTCGTTAGTGTCTTGAGCGAATAACTCAGTTTCATACCCTTTGATTCTTATATCGTGAGCAGCATTGAACACCGTCTTTTTAAGTCTGAATAGTTCCTTATGTAGTTCAACGTCACCACTGAATTCACTTGAATCATATAAAATATGAATATCAAAATCTGAAAACTCACTCCAGTTATACCCAACTAACGACCCAATAAAAATTATATCGTGTACAAAAAAATCATCGTCCAAATAATCTATAAAAATTTGAGCGACTTTTAATAGTCTATTTCTAATTTCAGGTTTTAACTTGGCAGATTTTGGGTGTTCAGGTGAATCCCATATTTCCGGATTTAATTCATCTTGGAGATAAAAACTATTTATTATTTTTTGAGTGTTAGACATGTAAATATAAATATGCCGTACTTTTTAATTATCCAATTTTTTGTATTTATATGTTTTAGATATCTTAGAATTGAAAAACTTCCCTTGAGATTCTGATAATCTGAATTGAGCATATATGTTGTGGGGTACATCATCATATTCGTAATTCATACCGTTTTTAAATTCAACCACAAGTGAATTTTTCTCACTATCGTAAGTGGTTTTTATCAAATTACTTGATACTATTTCACAAACTATTTTTGTTCCGTCTATTGTTGTGCTTTTTATTGCCATAATTTAATTATTTAAAGGTGTTGTGACATTATTTTTTTCCATGGTTTTACACTTATAAGTATTACATATTAAATAAATGTATTATATTTGTTGTATGAATTGAATACGTAATTCAAAATAAGATAAACAAAAAAAATATTTTAAAAAAGTTTGTCAGATTAAAATAAAAACATTAAATTCGTAATATAAACATAAACCCTTAAAAAATAAAAACTATGAAAAACTTAATTTTGTCTTTGGTATTATTGGTATCTTCATTCGTGTCTTTCTCACAACTATATGAAGTTGGGTTTAGTGAGTATACTAAATTTAACTCATGTAGTCATGGTAAGTATGAGGAGGTTATTGATTCTGCGAATTACTGCGGTCGTGTGGACAAGTCTGATAGTGTTATTCATAAGTATGTTATTGACTTAACGAATAAGACGATTAAGTATTACTCTGGTGGACATCTTATGGAGTCAGCAACTATTATCACATCTAAAAAAGTCGGAGACTTGGTTTACGTAACATTCAACGATGAACTATTCCTTACAGGAACTAAAGTCGTATCTACCATCGTCATCAACACAAATAAAAATAATAAACGGTACCCAAAATATGTACATTTATTCTTAAGTCCTGACACTAACACAACAAATGGCACTATCGCTACGAAATAAAAAAAGGGACATAATGTCCCTTTTTTTATTATATAATATTTTTTTATTAAACAGATTTACAATACATATCACCAACCTCTTTAATCGCACCAACGTATTTCCAACCACTGTTATTAAATGTTTGTGCGAATCCGTTAACTGTGGTTGTAAAAGGTGGCATATTTGCAGCAACTAATGACAGTGATTTATCATACGTGTTTTGGATTAATTTATTTACATAATCAATCTGACCAGTTCTACAATTAAGTTTAACTATAACAAAAGTATCTTTAATACCCTCTAGTTCGATATTTAAGTTTAACATACCAGGAACTCTAACCACTTTAGCGTTATTGTCTTTAATTTTAACTATCGATGGTGTTATTTTCCACATAATAGGCTTAATATCAAGTTTACGTGTAGTAGGGTCAGTACTTTTTATTGATGCCGTAACCTCCAATCCCTTCGCCGCGGTTATTTTGTTAAATAGTTTTGGTGTGAATTTAGTGTCTTCCAGTTTTTGTGTTCTCTGAGCGGTAACCGTTACTGGGGGCATAGTGGTTTGTTCTTTTATTACTCGTTTAACAATTCTTGTTAAATCGGATTCTGTTAATCTTATTATTCTAGTCATATACAATTTTATATATAAATACAACAAAGATTAAAAAAGACGTATTATCTACTAAATAATTGATTTTTTGTCTATTTATAATTAAACTTTGAAAAAATAAAAAATAAAAAATCAATATCGGTATGATCGAATCTGCAGACGGAAGTGACAAATCAAAAAATAAAAACCAAGAAGGATCAACGAAAACACCTGTGTTAGATAATTTTTCAAGAGATTTAATAAAATTAGCAGAAGAAGGTAAATTAGACCCAGTTGTCGGTAGAGAAGATGAGATTAATAGAATCGCCCAAATACTTTCGAGAAGAAAAAAAAATAACCCAATCATCTTAGGGGAACCTGGATGTGTTTTAGGGGATACTTGGATTGAGGTAGAAAAAATTTCAGATGTGAATACTCACAATATTGAAACTATGTGATATTTATAGTCAGGGTGTGGTATTTCCCACATCCTGTATAGTGTTATGTTAATTAAAAAAAGAAGTAAACCGATATTTGAGGTTTTAACTATAGAAGATTTTGAAAACTTTATAGTTAATGGTGGATTTTATAAGTACTTTATAAAGTTTGATGTTTCGCATAAAAAAGAAATTCAAGATTTTATCGAAAAAACGGATTTTGTAAATTACAAACAAGTTAAACCCACAATTAAATCCATTTTAAAATACCCCGATACTATATATGATAAAAAATTTTTAAAGTGTATGGGTTGGGGGGGATGAAGACATTAAAAATTTTATTGTTAAAAAACAAAAACAAAACAGTAAAAAATTATCCGATTTAAAAAAAGATAATCCAGAACATTATAAAGATAAGACAACAACCAACGTTGAGTATTGGATTAAAAAGGGGTATTCTATTGAGGAGTCTAAAAACCAAATTAAACAAAGGCAGAGCACATTTAGTTTGGAAAAATGTATAGAAAAGTACGGTAAGGATAAAGGGAGGGTAGTGTTTGACGAAAGGCAAAATAAGTGGATTGAGAGTTTAAAAAACAAATCGAATTATTCCGAAATACAAAGAAGTAAAAGTGGGTTTAAATATAATGAAAAAAGTCAATCAGACATTTTAAAGCATTCTGGGTTTAAAGAAAAAATTAATAATATTGTTACACATTGTACCACAAATAAAAATATTAATGATTTTATTGATTGTGTATTATCTAAAGATGACATTAAAAGATATTCGGATTTATCCCCGTATATTAGTAGTAAAATAATACAGAATTTTTATCAATCAACAAGTAAAGAATTAAAAAATACTATTTATAGTAAAATTAACTTAAACCAAAATAGACAATATTATGGAATACCAACTTACCATAACGGTATAAGATATAAAAGTGTGGGTGAGTATCGGGTGGCTTTATTTTTAGAAAAAAATAACTTAAATTTTGTTTATGAGACTAACTACCCCAATAGTAATATGAAATGTGATTTTTACTTACCTAAAGAAGATATTTACATTGAGTTTTTTGGGTTATTAAATGGTAAAAATATGGATAAATTGGATCGGGTTTTGGGAGGATATAAAGAAAAAATGGATTATAAAATTAAATTTTGTGTAGATAATAATATTAATTTAATATATGATTTAAATGAAAATAAACTAATTGTAAAAATAAAAAGTTATTATGAAGATCAAAATTGAGGAGTTTTTTAATTTAATCGAGAGTGAGGGTGGGACGTATAAAGTTAAAACGCCATCTGGATATAAATTAATCGGTAATTTATATAAAAAACAAAATAAAAACTGTTTTGAAATAAAACTTTCAAACGGGTTAGGGTTGTCTGGGTCTGAAGATCATTTAGTTGAAGTTGATGTCAATACAACCAACGAAACTGTTGAGTATATTAATGATTCGTTTTGGGTTAAATTAAAAACCATTAACGTGGGGGATTTTGTATATTGTGAGGACAATAATATTTATGAGGTTATTGAAAAATCTGAAATTGGGGTTCACAACACCTACGATTTGGAGGTTTTAGATAACGAAAGGAAATATATATCCAATGGGGTAGTATCCCATAATTGTGGTAAAACAGCTATAGTCGAGGGGTTGGCTAAAAAAATATTTGAGGGTGATTGTCCCCAAAACTTAACCGGCAAAAGGATAGTGTCTTTAGACATGACATCAATAGTTGCGGGAACAAAATATAGAGGACAATTCGAGGAAAGGATGAAAGTGATAATTGAGGAATTATATGCCAATCCCGATATTATTATTTTTATTGATGAAATACATACGATGATAGGTGCGGGTAATTCATCTGGTTCGATGGACGCGTCTAATATATTTAAACCCGCATTATCTCGTGGGGAACTACAATGTATTGGGGCAACTACCTTAGAGGAATATAGAAAAAATATTGAAAAGGACGGAGCTCTTGAAAGAAGATTCCAAAAAGTCATGGTGGATCCATCAACTAAAGAAGAAACATTACAAATCCTTCAAAATTCCAAAGATAGGTATGAGGAACACCACAAAGTAAGATACACCGACGAAATATTAAAACTTTGTGTTGAGTTGGCTGATAGATATATCACTGATAGAGAATTTCCAGATAAGGCATTTGATATAATCGATGAGGTTGGGGCGAGATCACAAGTAGAAATTAAATTACCTGAAATAATTGAGGATCTTAAAAAGTTAGCTCAGGATATTAAAGAGGAAAAAATAAAAGTAATTAATAGCCAAAAATATGAGGAGGCAGCCAACCTTAGAGATAAGGAAAGAAAAATCCTATTAGATTTACAGAGAGAAAAAGAGGAGTTTGAAAAAAATAGAAACTTAAACAAACGTGAAGTCACTGAAGATGTAGTTTATGATGTTGTTTCGTTGATGACAAAAATTCCAATTAGTAAAATCAATACGGATGAGACTGAACAGTTAAGAGTATTAAAAGAAACTTTATGTAGTAAAGTTATTGGTCAGGATGATGCGGTTGCTAAAATTGCAAGATCAATTCAAAGAAACAAGATAGGACTAAACGACCCTAAACGACCAATATTTAGTGGGTTACTTATTGGTAATTCTGGTGTCGGTAAAACGGAGTTAGCCAAACAATTAGCTAAACATATGTTTAATAGCGAAGATTCGTTAATTAGATTAGACATGAGTGAATTCTCAGATAAAGTGTCAACATCAAAACTTACGGGAACATCACCAGGGTATGTTGGGTATGAAGATGGATCACCATTTTTAAACAAAATTAAAAATAACCCATATTCGGTAATACTTTTAGACGAGATAGAAAAGGCTCACCCTGAAATTTTTAACGTATTTTTACAAATGTTAGATGAAGGATATCTAACGGATGGGCATGGGAGAAAAATCAATTTTAAAAATTGTATAATTTTAATGACATCCAATGTTGGAACCAAAGTTATTCAAGATTTTGGTGGGGGAGTTGGATTCACAACGACAACTAAAATCGAAAAGAAAGACGATGAGGTAAAATCTCTACTTGAAAAGGAATTGTTTAAAAGGTTCGCACCAGAATTCATTAATAGATTTGATGAGATTATCTATTTTAAAGATTTGAATGAGGATGATTTATTAAAAATCGTAGAATTAGAACTTAATAAGGTTTTTGAGAGAGTTAAAAATATTGAGTTCGATGTTGAGGTGGACGACACATTAAAAAAACATTTAATTACCGTAGGGACAGACACTAGATTTGGGGCTCGTATATTAAAACGTACAGTACAAAAGTGGGTTGATGATGCGATAACCGAATCCATATTAACAAATAACCCAGAAAAGGGATCCAAATTTATTCTCTCATATAATGAGACGGATAAGAAAACGGAGGTAAAGATAAAAAAACCAACAAAAAGAAGACTTAAACCATGATACAATCCCCACTCAAAAGGTGGGGATTTTTATTTTATAAAAAATATACCAATAACCCAAAAAGTTTATTATCTTTGTTGAAAAACGTATACTATGTTCGATTTAGAGAAATTCAAAGATTTATTATCAGTACCATCAAAAACATACCAAGAGGAGGATATGGTGGAATATATTTGCTCTGAATTGGACAAGATTGAGGGTGTCTCATATTACAGGGATATTATGATGAATGTATACGCAACTAAAGGTACACTTACTGAGAATGAGTCTTACCCGATGTTTATTGCCCACACCGATACGGTTCATAACATGATTGATAAAATTATAGTTAAAGAAGAAAAACTACCTCGACCAAATACGTTCGGAAAAACTTTCGATAAAAGTGAGGTTGATTGTTTGAAAGCTTACGATGAAGACGGAAACCCAACGGGTATTGGTGGTGATGATAAATGTGGTATTTTTATTTGTTTGGAACTTTTAAAACAATTAGATAAGGTAAAAATTGGACTTTTTGTTTCAGAAGAGACGGGTTGTCACGGATCGTCAAAATGTGATGAGAATTTTTTAAAGGATGTTGGTTACATCGCCCAATACGATGCGCCAGGGAACCATTTAATATCCGAGATATGTTCGGGAGTTCGATTGTTTGATCGTGATAGTGAATTTTTCACAAAAACATTAAAGGTGATTGAGGAATCTTTTGGAAATGAAATGTTAGTTCAATCTCACCCATATACTGACATATCGCAACTAAAAAAGAAATCGGACGTTTCTTGTATCAACATGTCTTGTGGTTACTATAATATGCACTCAAACCAAGAGTTCATCTCAATTGATGATGTTAAAAACTCAATCGATGCTGGAAAAAACATGGTAAAGGTTCTTGGTTATAAAAAATACGAATATGTTTATAAACCCATAGTATATACACAACAAACGGTTATGAATTCTTTAATTGGATTTGACGATGATGATTTCTATATTGAATCGGAGGAATTCCACCAATTAGAAACAATCGATGTTATGGAAGAAAAAAGTGGAGTTACGATTTCAGATATTTTTGGGGGTGGCACCGTTTTTATTTCTGACGACGACTTACCCTACCTTTATGATATATTAAAGAATCGTCTTTTGAATAAATCTTAAATAATGTTCCCTGAAATCCTCAACATCAAACATACTTTCATTATAGAGTAGGTTGATTATTTCATCAACGGTAGATCTACCTTTTTTTGAATGCCAAGAACCATAATTACCATTGATAACAGAAAAATCAACTTTTAGGGTTTCGGGATCAAGATTTCTAATCATAAGTTTAACTTTTTCATTTTTAGAGGTTATCCAGGTATTAAACCCACCGATTTTTGTAATCTTTGAAATAGCTTCATAATACCCTTTATTGTGGTTTTCAGATACCTCAATTAATAGTTTATCAAAAATGGTACTTAGTTCATTGACATATGTTTTAGTGAACTTTTCTTCATTCCAAACGTTATATTGCATTTCATAATATTCTGGAAGATGTTTAATCGCTGTGGCGTTAATCGCTTCAAAAAGTAAGTCTAAAAAACTATCGTTTTCAGTACCAAAACGAGCAAACAATAAAACCATAGAACCCCAATCCATTGAATATTTCCAAAAAAAGTGTCTTGCCGAATCGTTTTCAATTCCAAGTTCAGAAAAACAATCACCATAGGTGTCTTCAATATATTTAGAGACTTCATCACTCACAGCGTCCACTTGAGCATCAACATATGCTTCCTTTATCTTATCCTCAACCCCCAAACCTTCTAAAATTGACGTAATGGTTGTTTCGGCGTTAGACTTATCGCTAGAGTTATCCAATACATACTCCCCATCTTTAAAGACAATACATTTACTATCACCAGGCGAAACCGCATCTATAATTTCTTTTAATGTCTCTAAACTTTGACTTTTCATTGCTCCAACAATATACCCCTCATTCCAATCATCAGTAGATCTATCCCAATATTCGTTATGCCAGCTCCAATTTCCATTATACATCTGTTGGAAGTACTCAGCCTCGTAGGCCCCATCGGAACCATCCACACCATATATTTCTGGAAAAAAGAACTCTAAATATTCCTGTAAATCATTAAAATTGAAGGTAATCCCATCGTAATTGATTGATATAATATCTGAAAAATCCTTACCTTCCGAATTAAAAAACTCAACCTGATTTGGATGCATTCTTTTTTTATGAAGTGCTAGGATTTTTTGAAAGTCATTTAATTCGACTTCCTCTTCCTCTTGTTCGTATATAAACCTTTTTTTAAACATATTTATATAAATATATTGGATAATCGGAATTGTTGTATTATCTTTGTTAAAGTTCTTTGATTTATGGGGGTGTTTTTGGATTTGACAGATGTCGGCTGAGAATAAAGGGCACGTAGAGACTGAGTTAATCTCTTTAAAAACTGATTCACAAAAAACAATCGGCGACGTATTATCGAAAATGGAAACTCTTGGTTTAGTAAGAGAATCTGAAGTTACTGTAGCTTAATTTAAGTTCGGAAACGGGGGTCGGTCAGACATTCAACCTAGCAACAGAAGTCGTTGATGAGTTAGTTTACACTCTAAAAGAAAACAAAACGGGTATGGTCCCCCGAAAGGACTATCACCGTTTGTTGGTCGGTGTGAAAAATCAAATATTTTGGAACGTTAGAAAACGTTAACCTAAACGTGTAGTCCTTGTTTTACAGGATGTTATGGACCGGGGTTTAATGTCGGACCCATCTATTGGTGACAATAGATTAAAAATCGGATGAACTCAGGGAAACCTCAGCACGTAATGGTGGTGGCAATCCTGAGCCAAGCTTACAGAGTAAGAAGGTGCAGAGACTACTGGAGTATAGCGATATACTTAATAACCAGCTAGAGCGTCCGACATCTCAATGAGATGATGATATAGTCCACGCAGTAATGAAAATTATTGATTTTGCGAGTCCCCGCACCTCCACCCTGGATCTTTTGTACCTTCTAGCGGTGTTTATAAGTAAAACTATAAACATCGCTAGAAGACAAAAGATTTACCATTAGAAATAGTGGTAATTTTTTTATGTATTTTTTTGTGGAGATGGGTTTTTTGTGGAGATGTATATATTTATAATAAAAGGATTATGGAAAAAAGAAAAAAAGAACTAACAATTTGCTCCAACCCTGAATGTAATATAACATTTCTTAAGGACAAATCAGAGATTAATCGAAATGAAAAGATTGGTAGAAAAAACTATTGTTCATTAACGTGTAGTGGTAAAATAAATAATAAACATTTACTTAAATATGTTGAAGGGAATGTAAAATTCTTATTGGGTATGTCTAATAATAGAAAGGACAACTACACAGGATTAAGAGAACATTACCGTAGACTAAAAAAAAGAAAACACGAGATAGGTGTAACTTTGGACGATATTTTAGATCAATGGAATAAGCAAAATGGTATCTGTGTTTATAGTCATATACAATTATTACACCCCAACCATAATGGTGATAGGACTAATTTAAACACCGCATCTTTAGATCGGATTGATAGTGATAAAGGTTATGTTAAAGGTAATATTCAATTTATTAGTATCACTTGTAATCACGCTAAAAATAATTTAACCCATAACCAGATGTTAGAATTTTGTAAAATAATGTCTAACAATTAATATTGACCCCCCATTAGAAATAGTGGGGGTTTTTTATTGCGATATTATTAGTTGATCGATTTGATTAATTACCATTTTAGATGTGATTGATTTTGTGCATTCAAACATTCTATCCGTATCTTTTAACATTGGACACCAATTCCAATCTGAAGGGTTTAATCTACACATATTAAAACACCCATGACAAACGTTATCATTTAAAACTCGATACGTATTAGATTGAGTCTCCGTCCATTTTTCACTAAACCCCGATATTAAAACGATGGGCAAATCTATCGACCAAGCGAGCCAACTAAGTCCCGACCCAATACCTATGAAAAACTCACAAGTTGACATATCATAAATTAAATTATTTAATGATCCTTCCTTAAATTTAGTGACACCATACGGATGTTTATTCCCCATGTAACCGTTTTCCTCTTTAGAGTATAAAACCACCTCATATCCCTTTCCGGTAAGGTAATTCACCACCTCTTGCCATCCATCAGGATTGTTCCAATATTTTGATTGCGCAGTTCCGTGTAAACCAATTCCCACCTTTTTCTTTTTTGAAAGTCTTGGGTATTTTATGTTTGGTTTTATTTCTTTAAATTCTAAACCTAAAATGTCTGATGCGGTTTTTTGAAGTGGTTGTGATTTCGGATCATATGGGTGTCTATTTGAATCAAAATTACCGTCGGGTTTATAAAACCAACCTATTCTATAGAGTGCATGTAAATTGTGAACCTCCGAGTTGGGGTTAACAAACTCAATTTCTGGGTATTGGTTTTCGAGTATATTATTTAAAAACGTGGAGACAATAACTTTACATTCGTGTTTTTTTCTAAATTCCTCCACATACGGAATCCAAGAGAGTGTGTCCCCCAATGATTTACTTTCAAAAGATACATAAACCCTTTTATCTTTTAAGTTTATAGTTTCATTATAGATTAATTCATTATCTTCATATATTTCAGTTCGCCATTTTGTGTAGTATCCCCTATTTAATTTTACCCAATGGTTAACCTTTATGGTATTCTCGTAAATACAACTATCGTTTTCATTATATACCTTAATTTTATAGTCTGCCGAACTCTGACCTTTTATTTCAATAAAGGGGGCTTCGACAAAATGAGTCACTATTTGAATTTTGTTTTCCATTTTATTTTGTTTTATTGGTGAATTAAGTAATGTTTGTTTATATGTGTCGATGTGAGTTTTTGAAAACTCATAATTCTCATCGATAACATTTTTATATTTGTTTTCAGATTTAATTACCTTTAAAATTAAATCTTTTAGTTCATTAACATTCGAGGATTCAATTGGGTATACGTACCTATCATAAATTCCCATGTATTGGGGTAATGTTCTTGTGATAATTTTTAATTCATGTGAAATCGCCTCTCTAACTACTAGCGGATTACACTCTAATGTTGAATTAAACATTAAAATATCCGAAGATTGCATAAATAAATCAACATTATCCATTTCACCCCACACCTTAACGTTTGGTGGGATATCGCACATTATGGGTTCCCAATAGTCTTTAAAATTGGGGGCTTGGTTTCCAATGAAATGAAATACTATTTCAGGATTTGTCTCATATAAAAGTTTTGCAACCCCAACACCCTCTTTTTGGTTTTTGCCACTTGTCCAAAGCCCAACATTAATTATATGGATTTTATCTGATTCAAAATTTAATTGTCTTTTGGATTCCAACCTGTCATCCAATGTTGGTTTTTTATTCTCCAAAGGAAATTGTATGGTTGTTTTTGGTGAGGGTAAATCTGAAAACGTATTTGACTCATGCCATGATGTGCAAAATATATAAGAGTCGGGGTTATATATTTTATTTTGATTTGCATTAAACCAAATATTATGACACGTCTCCACCATTCTCCATGTTCGATCATCTGAATATAATAAGTTTAAAACATTTGTTGACATAGGTTCATTTAACATCTCAACGTTTTCATCAATGTGAACAATATCAATATTGTTTTCTTTTATTATATCAATTACCCTATCTTTATTTGAACCCAATTCAAAAAAATGATCATCCCCTATAATATCTATAATTTGGTTTCTTTGGACAACGTACGATGGACCATAATATGAATATTCAATAACAAAAATTTCAATGTCTTTATTATATTTAATAAGTTCCTGAATTCTTTTTAAAAGAAAGGATGGCATACCACCTGTGGATAAATGTGGAGCCAAAAATAGGAGTTTCATTTTATAATTTTTTTCAATACTCCGAATCATCTGTTCCATAACCTCCACTCTTTTTTCTCCGTGAAAAAATAATAAGGTTTCTTTATTTTTTGGTATTTTATATAACTCGGATACCAAATTATCCTCACCATTAAATTTAATGGTATTATATATTTCATCCACTCTTTCTAATGAACCATTAACATACATATAGGGTAAACCATCCTGATAGTTATATTTCCATAAAAGTACATTCATAACAGTTTCTTCATGATAGGGAGCGTAGTGTTCTGGGTTCTCCAAAACCTTCGGGTGATTACAGACTTCCGACCATTCATTTAAAAAATCAATGCACTTTTCATTTGAAACGAAATATCCCGTTTGTCTATATGTGATTCTATTTTTTTGATTGGTGTTTAATAACTCACATAGTGGGTACTCTAATGTGTTTGTACTGTTTTCATCGATTGGGATTCCACCTCTACCATAAAAATTTAAATAATCATAAACTCCTTGAGTAAAATAGGGGTGGTTTGAATCCTTGTTATAAAAGTCAAATATATTATCAACATAGGGGGTGGATATGGAATCCGAGTCAACATAACAAACCACCTTCGAATAATTCTCTAAACAATGTTTAACAATTAATGGACGTTGTATTAAAATTTTATAGATATTTTTATTTCTCCTATTAATGTAGAAATTTTTGTTTTCAAACGACTCGAACATATCCGAATCAAAATCAACATCACATTCCCATTTTATTGTGAACGTATTATCAATCTCCAACTTTAAATCGGAGTTTAATAAATAAAGGTATATGGGTAAATCAGAATATTTACGAATTGATTCAATGGATTTTTTTGCGATTTCAAAATACTTTTCAGTTGCGTAATAAACATAACACTTTTCATCTTTTAACATGAATAAATGTATTTAGTTTTTTATGAAAAGTAATTAATTAAAATCTAAAATAGGAACATCAATTGATCCACCACTTTTTAAATTTGATGTGAACTTAAGTTTTAATGTGTTCGCTTCCGATATTGATGTTTCATCTGGGGACGACCACGTATCTAATAAAATATAATCGTAGGTGTTTGTCGTTTCGAATGTAAAAATGTCGTGGTTGATAATATTAATTTTATTATTAATGTCTAACTTTTTTAATCTATTAATGTAAACATATTCTATTATATCCATATCCATTTCTATAATGTCGATTTTAGTTACGGCACTATCCTCTAATAGGGGTAATAGTGATAACCCTAAACCTAATCCTGATATTAAAACTTCACCATTTGATGAATCTAAATATGGTTTGTAATGTCTCAACATTGAATTCGAATTCGACATTACCAAGTCTCCGTTTTTATTTAATAGTGCGATGAACTCTTTATTGGTTTCGTAAGTTGTGTCTTCAACTAATCCGGAATAACTTAATTCAAACTCCGAATCAAAATTTTCATTACCAATACCCCTTTCTATTTTTTTTGTTAAAATAAAATAGTCACCAAACTTATCGTATTTTGGGTATATGTCTTTTATATTTTTAAAGTATCTCACGGTACAAATAAATAGTTTCTAACTTCTATTGGGTCATTAAATCTTAATCCATCGATTGTTATTTCTTGGCAATTAAACCAATATATTGTTTGATTTAATTCCAATACTATGTGGATAATATCTGGAATGGTGTAACCGTCTGAATAAAAATTAGTTGTAAAAAATTTATCCTGATTATTCCATGATAACCCATTTTTAATTTTAGATATAGCTAATATGTCCATACTTTCATAAAATATTGATCAATATAATTACCTGCAGCTGCCGAATTCAGCTTTCCTGTAAAAAATATTACTTTATCGGTAGTCCAATCAATCGATGCTATACTATTAGTTGTTGATCTAAAATCGGTAAAATTGGCGGTACCTGACGCGGCAAATATTGTCCCTCTATCGGGGGTAGTTCCTGTCATTGACCCATCACCTCTAACAATATGTAAAACCCTTTCTTGTATTTGCCATGTATCACCAGCACTTATTGCCCTAGACATAATTTGGGTTGCCGCAGTAATCGTTGATCCCGTATTTACGTATATTTTTGTGGTTACACCCAATGTCGTTTTACTATCAAACATACCTTCAATAAAAACAACATCACCTGACTTAAAGGAACCACCAGAAATCGAAACACTACATAAAACGGTTTCCGTTGTCGTTCCTGACGCACGATTAACACCGTTAGTTGTGAAATTAATTGGTATGTTGTTTCCGTATCTTATCATATGTTAACATTAAATTGGGATCCTGTGGTGTATGCTGTAGACTTACTAAGATTTTTATTTGCTGCATATATTAAATACCCATCGATTGTAAAGTCAATTCCAGTGACTGCAGTTAAAAGTCCGGAGGTTATGTCTCCGTAATCATAAATTAACGATACTGTGGGATCAAACACATAAAACCCATTTAAACTTGGTGGGTCATATTTAAGATAAAAATGCCTTAAAAATGAAACTCCGTTACTACTCGCTGCGGTTGTAAATGTACCTAATTGGATTGCCCCTGTTAAACTTGATGACGTATTCCAATACAGGTAGTACGTAAAATCAGGGGTACCTAAAGTAATAGTTATTGAAGACATGAACTTAACAATTGCGACGTCGGCATATCTAGGAATTAAAGTATTTGCAGGTATATAAGTACTATCTATTAGTGTGGTAGTAGTTCCGGATACCGATACACTTGATAGTGTTTTACTTTCAACACCAAATTTAATTCCGTTTAATTTGTTTATCATATCACCTTTGTTTTTATAAACATACCATTCATACTATCGGTACCAGATATTGCGTTTATACCACTTATTGTGATAATTTGATTCGTAGTCCAATCTATAGTTATTGAGCTAATAGTACTGTCGCTCGTCACGTCAATGGATGCCAAGTTATCTGTTGGATCCATTAAATAATTAGTCGTTCCACTATAGTAACTTATCGTTCTAAAAATTGGTATTATCGTATGAGTCGCCGATGTTGCGCTATACGAACCAACCAATGTATCTGAAATCGTACCTGTAGTACCTATTCTCATTCTTATCTCCGTTATTCCGTTAGTCGTCGTTTTAACTATCCTACTAATAATGTTTATGGAATCACCAGTTACGAAAGTATTTGCCGGAACGGTTAATGATGTTAGCACCTTTTCTACGTTACTAACAGAAACGTTTAGGGTTCCGCCACTATTAATTAAAATCTGACTAGGTCCATAAACACTTACACCATTTTTTTTTCTTAAATATCCCATAATATATTATAATTCTATCCAATCATTTGAAGGGGTAAAGTATATGACATCATCATTTGTGGATAACTGATACCCAATTATTCTAATTATTTCGGTAGCGGCTGATGGCGCGGTTGGAGTGATTGAACCGGCGGTTGTTGATACGTATAATATCTGACCTGTTGTTGCTGAGTATGTGGTGGATCTGGCGTACCCCTTTATTAATAACCCTGATGAAGCGGTTGTACCTAAAGCGATACCTAATAACCCAGTTGATGATGTACTTGAACTGGCATCTGCAGCTGTCCATGATCCTCCACTACCTAGGTAATATAAACTACCCGCAGTTAATGACCCACTACCAAAAGTTACTATATCCCCATATGCGGTAACTGATGCGGTTAAAAGAGTTAATGGATTATGAATGAATGTTGAATCTCCAGACACTGTTAACTTTCTTCCCGTTGTAGATGTTCCTATTGACGTATTACCACTAGCGTCGATAACGAAATGTGAAGTGTCACCATTTGATGAATCCTCAACAACAAGTGCATCCCCTGTTCCCGTTTGAATTATCTTAACTAACTCTAAAGTACTATTTCCAGAGAAGATAGATTGTGTACCTCCGGATACATTTAGATTTCCTGTTATAATTGCAGTTGTACCATCAAAAGTTAAGTTAGATTCACCATTTATAACCCCTGAAGTACCTGTCGCGGTTAAAACGTAATTGTTGGTATTATTTAATATAAGTGCTATACCGCTCGTTCCTGAAGTTCCAGATGTTCCAGATGTTCCAGATGTTCCATTTTGTCCATTGATTCCTGAAGTACCAGATGTGCCGTTAACACCACTAGTTCCTGATGTACCGTTAATACCACTTGTACCCGACGTACCATCAATTCCTGATGTTCCATTTCTACCTGACGTACCACTAGTGCCGTTTATTCCTGAAGTACCATTAACTCCACTAGTTCCACTACTACCATTAACACCACTTGTTCCGGATGTCCCGCTAGTTCCGTTAATACCAGATGTACCATTTCTACCCGATGTGCCACTGGTTCCTGATGAAGTTGACCCACCAGTTAAAAGGTTTGTACCGACACCGGCAGCACATTCAGTTATATCAATATACGCACCTCTTGCCGTTCCACCTTGTTCAAAAAACCTAATTCTATTTTGCCATACATCAAAAGTAACCCCTGTACCTGAAATGGTAGTGTTGGTTTCAGGTTTATTTAATAATATTTCACCACCTTCATCACCGGCTTGATACAATACGCTTAATTTTGTACCGTCAAATGTTAAAAGAGATTCGGCAATAATTCCACCAGCACCATTTGAAGTCAGTATTTGGTCATTAGACCCTGATACTGTTGGTGATATCCCGCTAGTCCCTGAAGTACCATTTCTACCTGACGTACCAGACGTTCCATCTATACCAGATGTCCCATTTCTACCGCTAGTACCTGATGTTCCATTAATTCCACTAGTCCCTGATGATCCGCTCGTTCCAGATGTGCCGTTTAACCCATTGGTACCACTTGTTCCTGATGTTCCACTTAAACCGATTGTACCGTTGATTCCTGACGTCCCATTTATACCGCTTGTTCCAGACGTCCCATTTATACCCGATGTTCCGCTAGTTCCGTTTAAACCATTTACACCACTCGTTCCTGACGTTCCGTTAATACCATTTATTCCGGAAGTACCTGATGTTCCACTAGTCCCCGAAGTACTTAGATTATATATTTCTAATATTGATCCAGACGAATTTTTATAATGTATTAATCCGTCCGCAACATCTCTAAAATATGTGTTATTGGTAATTCCAGTCCAGTCAGTACTAGAATCCGTCTCCTTAGTAAAATTTATACCATTACCCCCACTTATTATCTTATCTCTAATCGCCATTATTCGTATTATTAAGTAATTGTTCTTCAATTAATAATTTTATTTTATCTAATTCCAACATAAGTGATGGATGATTATCTCTTATATCTACAATAGTTATAATCGTTTGTTCATCTTCTTTTTGACAAAGTATTCTTGGTTCACATAAATGTTGATCCTCAGTTAATTGTATTATTGCTCTATCGAATGTGATACCATAAGCAATCTCAAACTCAATTTTAACGGGTTCAATCTCCGACATAACATCCACATCATAATGTACGTCTTTATACATTGTGGTTGTTGTGATTTCTTTAAAGTCTACTACTATGTTTTGTAATTCCATCTTATTCTACGTTTGAGTTTTCTAAAATTGATCCTCCAGTTATGTTCGTTATAGTATAACTATTCCATCTTTGAATATTAATAGCTGAAAAATTAACAGGAGTATTATATGAAAATGTGGGGCCCGCGGTTAATGTTTCTATATAAAAGTATTCATCAGTTCCTGGTATGTCTTGTGTAGCAATTACCGCAACATTTAAAAATGGACTACCATTAATTAATGAAGCCATTCGTTGAGCTAAAAGAGCTTTAGTATTATACACCCCAGTGTTTGATTCTGAAATGTTATAAGAGGTTGGTATTAAAATATTTATTCCTGTTGCTGCAACTGCGCTTATGGTAAATTTATATTTCATTTTTTTACCTGGTAATACTCCCCCATCCGCCGTAATATTTGTGCTTAATCCACCTGTAAGAACTCTTAAAGATAAACCAGCGGTTGTTGCTTGTATCGGTAATGCAACGGTATCTGTTATAAAAATAGTTGATCTATCAATAATTAATTTACCACCAACCCATACTATTCCGTGTGCCGCTAAATTACTTGATGCAACATTAAAGTTATTTTGTACTGAAGCTAATAGTCTTAATGTTCCTGATTGTAATTTCATCGCATACCATACTCCAGAATCAGGATTTCCACCATGAATAAAATTAGTATATAAGTTTAATGTTCCACCATTTACTATTCTATCTAAAGCTCCTGATAATTGGTTTGATACTGATTGATTCCTAATATTACAAACACCTCCTGTTATGGTAAATCCAATACCATAATGAAAAGTATCAATAGTTACGTCTAATACCCCAGAACTTTGTGTTATTGTACCAGTAGAAGGTAGTGTAAAATTAGCCCCAAGAGTTGTAATTACATGTCCACCACCTGTTAAAGTAATTGTTGCAAATCTTCCACCATTAACAAAGGCACCATTACTACCAACATAATTTAATACCCCAAATTGACCATTAAGGATATAATTTTTACCAATATCTGATATACCTGTACAATAAGCACAATTTATAATATTTGGATATCCATTACTTCCATCACCTGAAGATAAAGCATAAGTTACTCCAAGTATTTTTGTAATATTTAAATTTAATACGGCTCCACTATTATAATTACCCACAGCTTGTGCCGTTGTAGATTCTAATAATTCCCCAGTTACTTGAACATCAGTATTATACCACCAGGTAGTTCCTCCGATACAATTAGACGCTGTGGATCTCCAAGATATCATATCAATTTTTATAAGACTTGTTGAATAACCGGCTATATGTAAAACTCTACCACCACTTGATACGGCAAATTTAACATTGAAATATAAATTTGAAGCTGTTGTTGTTAAAAAACAATCATCTATACTTGATGTAACTGATTTTGCTTCAAATATTGCGTTTGATAATGTATTATAAAATATATTACCTGTGGTTGTTGATTTAGTAAAAGTTCCATTTCCATACACATTCGCATTAAGAGCAAAACCATTATCACTAAATATGTGACCTGATGTTACTTTAGACACTACCGTACCTGGTTGAAAATACCAATTCACTCCACTTTTACTTAATCCGTTAGCTGCGGTTGTAGTTACTATATATGTTCCAGTATTTACATATATAGTATCTCCAGAAACAGATCCATCTCTCGCAAGTTCCAATGTTGTGTAATACGTCACCGAACCTGTGGTTTGATTTGTAATATAAATTATTCCACTTGTACCTGACGTACCTGAACTACCGTTTATTCCGCTAGTCCCTGATGATCCCGACTCTCCACTAGTGCCGTTAATACCACTAGTACCATTTATTCCACTCGTTCCTGACGTTCCGTTAATACCTGATGTACCACTTACCCCGCTAGTTCCGTTAATTCCCGACGTACCACTACTTCCGCTAGTTCCACTTACACCTGAAGTCCCATCAATACCGCTCGTTCCTGATGTGCCGCTAGTACCGTTTACACCTGACGTTCCATCGATACCACTAGTTCCGCTTAACCCTGAAGTTCCGTCAATACCGCTAGTTCCGCTTAACCCTGAAGTTCCGTCAATACCGCTAGTTCCTGATATTCCACTAGTGCCGTCAATACCGCTAGTACCATTTATACCATTAATACCTGACGTACCAGATGTCCCACTAGTACCCGCTGATGAAGTTATTCCTGAAATTATTATGGTTCCACCACTATTATTAACTAACGTAAGATTACCCGATGTTGAGTTATACGTTCCTCCCGTTAATGTCTGTCCGCTTAGTATAAACGATTGTACATCACCGAGATTTGAGTGTACGGTAGTTCCTGTAGTCGCTGAATAGTAAGTGACTAAAGGGACTAAGGTATTGCCCGAAATTTTATCTGCACCTATATATGGTAACTGTGAAATTCTTTTATTCGACATTAGCTTTATTTAATAAATATCCTAATAATCGAATTAAATAGATTTAATTATAGAAAAACAGGATTAGTTAATCTAGTGTACGATTCAAATTTAAATGAATGTCAAATAACATTAAGTAGGGGTATTAACCACATTTCCGATTGTATCAATAAAAAACACTACATCTCATTACCAATCTGAATTAATTTTAAGATGATGGATTTGTTGTTATAACTGTTGTACCTAAATCTCTCGCATAAATTCTTAATGGAGATGGCCTATCAGCACTAGCAACATAGACCCCAGTTTGTCTACTACCACATCTAACTATATTACCACTAAAATCACATACTGTCATAACATAATATGAATATATTGTAGATGGAGTTAAACTACTTATTATAAATGAAGCTCTATATGTAGCTGAACTACCATCAGCATCGCCATTTATTCTAAACCAACCGTTATCTGGGGTAGTTGTTGATCCTGTTGTTGTGTTTAAACCTACCATTTGAACAGCGGCACTATTTGTAAATACAATATCCGCTTCAAATGTGATTTCAACAATACCACTTGGTGGTGCTGTAAATGTTATTTTAGCATATCTATTAGTGGCGTCTGAATTACAATTAATTGCGGTAAACACTGTTGAACTGGCTACAGTATGTGTCGCAAGTGTTGAAGCCGTTAATTCGGTTATGGCTATAAGTTTACCATTATTTATTCTACCACCATCATATGTGGTCGCACTTACTGTCCCATATACTGTTGTGTTTCCAGATACCGTTAATTTATCATTACCTATTGGTTGAGTTAAACCGATAGCTGTGTTACCACTAGCATTTATCACGAAATGTGATGCATCAACATTGGTGCTGTCTTCAACAACAAATGCGTCTCCCGATCCTGTCTGCGTTATTCTAACTAATTCTACGGAACTATTACCTGAAAAAATTGATTGTGTTCCCCCAGTAACATATAAATTAGTTGCATTTATTGTTGTTGCCGACACTGATGTTAATCCTGTTAAATTTGAACTCCAATTGGATTTACCGTCAGCCGTTGCTGATATTAAAACTTTATTTATACCTTCAGTTCCGTCTTGTAACCAAGCCGCGTAGTTTAAATTATACGAACTACCATTAGCGAGAAATTTACCTCCAACATATATTGAATCAACGTATGGCTCAACTGAAGTGCCTTCACCATAAACACCAACATAAGTTCCCGTATTATCTCCGATATTCTGACCATAAACACCATAAGTACCAATACTACCAACACCATATATTCTACCTTGAACATATAATTTATAACCTGATTGAGGTCCTATACCGATACCAACATTAGTTCCATCATCATAAATTTGACTATTACCCAAACCTGTTGTTCCCGTCCATTTTGGTAAATAATTTGTTGTTCCTGAACCTTTAACCACACCTGTTAAGTTTATTCCACTACCATAAAATGTTGTACCCGATATTGTTGTTGCTGATATTGTTGTTGCTGTTAATCCATTTGTAAAATTAGTAGCACCACTTACGGTTCCACCGGTAAAGTCGCCACTTAATGCCATTAAATTCCATCCAGTAGTGTATTGATACGTATTACCATTTGAAGTGTTAGTGTATCTATCTCCAGCAACAGCTGTGTGAGTTGGTGCTCCTGTTCCTGTTGTAACTATTAATCCTTGATCGGTTTTTGTATATATTATCGCCATCTTCTAATTATTTATTAATTCTGTACATATTATTTTTACTTGATCAACTATTAGTCTATCTTCAGAACTCATTTCAGAAACAAGTAAACATGTTACCTCATCATTATCGCCTTGTATATCTAATCTATTTACATCAGAGGTATATACTACATATACCAATGGGTTTTTTTGGGTTAAACAAAATATCTCAAGTTCCAAGAATGAAATTTGTTGTTCTTTAGTTAATTCAAATATAAATCTTGGTGTAACCTCAATTTCATTGTTTTCTGGTATAATCATCAGAGCTTGATCTGAATGTCTATATATTATTTGTTTAACATTTTCCATAATTTTATAATAAATAAGTTGTATCTTCTAACATCGTACCCCCCACTAAAATATTTGGAGAATATGCTGTTCCATATGTTGTATCGGTAAATGTGTTTGAAATTCTAAATCCAACCGCACAATTATCGATTACCGAATAAACTTCAACATCTTGAGCTGTCCCCGTATTTGATATTATTTGTATTGGAGCTAACCCATTTGCGACCTTTAAATATGCCTGATTAATTAATTGTATTTTACCTCCCGTTGCCGTTTTTCTTAATAATCCCGATTTAGAATCTGATACCGCACATAACAATTTACCACCGTTTTGTTGGTATGTACCTCCAGAGATTAATAATGTTGGTGTGCTAGTTGCAGATTCTGTGGTAGATCTTAATAATTGTATTGTCCCACCTTTATTGTTTAATGACCCCGTTATGTCTGCGGATTTATTAATATGTGAAAATATACCATACACGTTAATCGTTCCCGCACAACTAGATATGTTTCCAAAATTAGTTTTATATAAATTTAATGTTGATGTTGCGTCCACAGAAATAAAGGGTACAGATGAATAAGTGGTGTATGAAACCCCTATTACATTATCTAATATATCTAAAGTTGCTGAATTTGTTAGAGTTATATTCCCAATACCATTAATTCCTGAAACTATCGATGCCATACCCGTTGCTATCACTTTTGCGTTAGAAACAGATATGCTAGTTGTAACAGTTGCAACTGTAGTTGAAACACCCAAAAAAATTGATGTTCCACCAACCACCGTTATATTACCATAAACAACTCCATTAAATGTGCAAATTCCTTGTACAGATACAGTTCCTAATATTTTACCATTAAATGTTTGTAACAAATCCGTACTAATTGAACCCAATGAGTGAGCAGTACCCGTAACGGTACTATTAACTACACCACCACTACTTTGTATTGAAAGATTTCCCGTTATTCTACCGTTAGTGAATAAATAACCGCTAGTTACGGACGTAAATGCTGCAACCGAAGTTGGACAAATTAAATCACCATCAAAAAATATAGTAGCGAATCTTAGTCTAATACCACTCAAAAGTCCATAATAATTACCCTTTATGGTAGATACTCCACCACTTTCAATATCCGCAATTGACCCAAAATTCGCTAAGAAACTATCACATAATAAATATAATGAATCAAATTTTGAACTACCATTTTGATTACAATCTATTTGATATCCAGTACCACTACTCGAATAAGTTGTTGGATTTAAAAATACTTTTACAACTGAACTCCCATTTATAGATAAAAATTTACTTGATGCGGATGTTCCGTATAAAAAACCACCTTTAAATACTATTGGTACTACAGGACTAGTTGGTGATAACAATACTCCTGAGAATGATATAGTTGAAGTTTGAGCATTTATAAAAAAACCTTGTTTAAACCAATTAGAAACCCATACAAAATTACCGTTCAGAATAAGTTCATAAATAGTCCACCAAGTTGCAGTAATAGTGGCTGATGCTGTACATAATTGACTTAATACAATTGTGTTGGGTGTCTTACTAACAACCACTGAATTATATGGGATGCCAGTACCAGTAATAAATTGTCCTATAACAATATTAGCCGTAGAACTTACGGATGTTAATGTCGCACTACCATTCGCAGTGGTTGCGGTAACCGTTCCCGTATTAGTTATGTCTGATAATGCGTATTCTACTGTTAAGTATGGTGCGTTAATATTTCCTTGACCTGTTGAATTAGTCCCATTAATTGAATCAACATAAATTTTATTAGCTTGTGGTATTGAAGGGGTACTACCACTGACAACATTACCCGAAGAATCGACACCTAAGTTGGTAACTGAGGACCCACTACCGATTGTTCTTATATTAACAGTTGATGCTGATAGTCCTGTAGTGTTAGCGGAAAACCCACCCGTTTGTAATGTTGTTGCTGATATTGTTGTTGCGGTTAAACCATTTCCGTTAGCACTAAACCCCCCTGTATTAATTGTTGTTGCGGTAACACCATTAGTATTAATTGTTGTGGCAGAAACTGTTGTGGCTGTCATTCCACCAGTATTTGCTGTAAAACCATTTGTTTGTATTGTTGTACCAGAAATATCACCATCAGCTCTAATAAATGATGTTGTGTTACCAGCGGCATTTAAACCTTCTATTAAATTTGTTACGTTATCGGCATTTCCAGTACCATTTTTTATCGATAAACCACCTAACGTTGCGTTGGTAGTTATTTCTGGGGTTGTTGAATTATCATACGCTTGTTGAAGTGTTGTTGTTGACAAACCACCAGTTCCACCAAAACTTTCACCAAACTTAGAAACAAAAGTGAATTTAGCATAACTCGTATTGGTTAATGATTGTCCATCAGTACCAATATCATTTCTAACCGAAAGTACACCAATAAGTATACCACTGCTATCAGCATTAGGGTAAGGTATAAATGACTCTGACTGTACAGCAGCAACAGCGGCAGTTAAATTGGTATATACTGTTTGACCATAAAGAACATTAATAACACCAGTAGGGTACATATATATTCGTTGATTAGTTGCATCATCAAGACCAGCATTACCAATACTAGTTATTACACCACCAACATCATAATTACGAGGGTCAATAACTGTGACACTAGTGGAAGTTCCACCAGTTTGTGTTCTATAATTAAACGATACTGGAACTTTTGCTGCAATACTAACATTATTAGGACTTAATTGATTATTATGCCAATTAATACCATTACCCCACAGTATACCGGCCGATGTGTTAAAACTTAGATTAGCACCATTTGGTGAAGGTACGATTCCTTGATTTATCAATCTTATAGGTGACCATAAATCACGCAAAGATGACATTGGTGATACATCATAATCAGCTGTATTGTTTATATTTAATATACTCGTTCTATTTGGGTGATTAATCTTACCCAGATAGATATTTTCTCTTCTCTGTTGTGGTGTTGGAAATGTTGTTTGTTGTGTAATAGTTATAGCACTATTGATTAAAATAAATGTTGAATCTGCTGAAGCAATATTAGTGACTGATATGTTTGTACCACCAGTATAATTAACACTCTGAACATCTGGTAATGTAGCATATTCATATGTATTTTTAATCAACCAACCTTTCAACGGAGCAACATTAAAAGTTGTTGTTGATCCAGTTGTCATCCCAGTAAACCCAAATAAACCGGTTGATAATGTATTTCCTTCCAATACATTTCGTTCTAAATCGGTTAAAGATAATACTGAATTCTCATTGTTAATATTAACGAATAATTTACCAGTTGTGATTCCAGTTTGAACCACATAACCAACACTATTTGTTCTTGCCGTAAGAGGGAAGTTTAGATAATTTGTAACATCATCTAATTTACCTGGTACGGTATCTGATGCGTAAACTAAAGAACCAACCGTTATACCGGTTAATTGAATATCTGAAATAATTCCGTTTGTGATAGCAATACCTTCGGTGTTGTTAGGTATGATTTCAGATGAAACACCAATAATATTAAAACCCGTATGTTTATTAACTGCGAGAGTTACTGATGGTAACCCACTATAAGCAGATAAAACCTCCAAAGCTTTACCTCTTTGAATATCAACACCACTATTATTAAACACTCTAATATAGTTTTGTTGTCCTAAGTTAACGGTAACTCCTTGATTAATTGATGTATTATATGATAACGATTTTTCTGTATTATCAAAATAAACCATACCAGCAACAGTTGCTGCACTTGTTGTTCCAGTATTGAATATGATATAATCTACTTTATCTATACTTGTGGCACTAAAAGTGTTAGCCGACATTGAATTTGCTTCCAATAAACCGTTAACTGTCAAACCAGATACACTATCAAACGATGCCGATATGTTAGGTTGTCCTTGATTTTGTTTAATAGTGAATGTATTTGTGGTTGGTGAATATGTATATCCAGTGACATACGTATCAAGACTTGTAAATGCGCTTAGTGGCGTATATTCGACATCACCATTTGATGAATTTCTACTTAAAATTTCCGTATTTGAATTACTGAATATTGGGGTATAATTTAAATTAAAATAAGGAACATAAACCGTATCGTTTGTTAATCCTGTAATGTTTTGTCCACCTAACACCACACTTCTATCTCCACCAACAACTGAATTAGTTGAATGGATAAATGATGTATTACCGCTGGCGATTGCGTTATAACCAGCAGAATGGGAATACGAACCAATAGATGTCGTACTATAACCTTCAGAGTGAGATGCAATTCCAATTGATTTTGTTAAAAACCCTTCAGAATGCGAACTTTGACCGATAGAAGTCGTTCCTTGTCCTTCGGCGTGACTATAATCACCCGTCGATATATTTCCAGTTCCTTCAGAGTGAGAAGCAGTACCTAAGACTATTGTCGCCCACGAGCTACTTAAATTAGTATAATCCGCAACATAACTACCAGTACTAACCGTGATGTTATCTAATTGTATTGTAAAGTTTGGCGCTGAGTATGAAATTGTATTATAAGTGTATAAATTATTGTCTAATATGACTTTACCCCCACCCAAAGTAAATTGAGAAGTGTAATCAACATTATTCGATATGGTTATTAACCCAGCAACTACTGAGGATACTGGAAACGCTCTCCAACCTGATTGCGTACCATAACCTTCAGCGTGGCTGTAATTTCCAAATGTTGCTGTCGATCCACCTTCAGCGTGGCTCTGATTTCCATATGTTGATGATGCATAACCTTCTGAGTGACTATAATCCCCATAAGTGTATGATCCGTAACCTTCGGAGTGTGATGATACCCCATATGATACCGTTCCCGTTCCTTCTGCGTGTGAATAATTACCAAATGCTTTAGTACCATCCCCGGCGGAGTGGGTACCATTCCCTAAGGTGGTGGTCGCTAATGGACTATTTAAATTTAAGAAATCGGCAACATATGTTCCAGTATTGACGTTAGTATCATTTAATTGAATTGTAAAATTTGGTGAACTGAACGCAATTGTGTTATATCCGTATTCATTGTTATCTAATATAACAATATTACTATTAAATACAGAAGAGTAATCTACGTTATCTGATATAGTTATTAAACCAGACACTACTGATGTTACAGTAAATGCTCGCCATCCAGCAATCGTTGACGTACCTTCTGCGTGGGAATAGTTACCAGATGATATTGTTCCATCACCTTCTGAGTGGGAATAGTTACCAGATGATATTGTTCCATCACCTTCTGCGTGTGCCGCATATCCAGATGCTACGGTACCAGCACCTTCTGCGTGCGAATAATCGCCAGATGCCGTTGTACTTTCACCTTCTGCGTGAGATGATTGACCAGATGCTTGAGTTGCTTGACCTTCTGCGTGTGATGCACCACCAGATGCCGTTGTGCCACCACCTTCAGCGTGAGAATACTCTCCGGATGCCGTTGTGCCACCACCTTCAGCGTGAGAGTAACTACCAGATGCTAAAGTATTAAAACCTTCTGCGTGGGAATAATCACTAGTAGCTGATGTACTTTCACCTTCTGCGTGTGATGCCGGACCAGATGCCAATGTATTTTCACCTTCTGCATGGGAATAAGCACCAAGTGTGGTTGCTAGATATGCGGTACTAGTTAAATTAGTTAAATCAGCTACATACGTTCCTGTATTAATTGTAATGTCATCTAATTGTATAGTAAAACTAGGAGAACTAAACGAAATTGAGTTATAAGAATAAATTATATTATCTAATAATACATCACTACCAGGGAATTCGGCTGAATAATCTATATCATCATTAATAGTGATTAATCCAGCGACTACTGATGATACGCCGAACCCTCTCCAACCTGATTGAGTAGTATTACCTTCTGTGTGTGAATAATCACCAATTGCAATAGTCGAAGACCCTTCAGCGTGTGCGGCATTACCTCTAGTTTCAGTACCGGCACCTTCAGCATGCGAATATGATCCAGATGCCGTTGTACTGTTGCCTTCTGCATGAGAAGATTGACCATATGCTGTTGTTTGTTGGCCTTCGGCGTGAGAATAGTAACCATGAGCTATAGATGTTTTACCTTCTGCGTGTGCCGCATCACCAGATGCTCTTGTAAGATAACCTTCGGAGTGTGCATGTGGACCTTCTGCTCGTGTATTAACACCTTCTGAATGGGAAGCATCTCCTGTGGCTTGAGTCGAAGACCCTTCTGCATGTGACCCATAACCAGACGCTAACGTAATATCACCACCCGTTTCGGAAAAATCACCTAATGCTTTAGTACCATTACCTGTTGAATGAGCACCAGTTCCAGCAATATAACTAGCTAATGGACTATTTAAATTTGAGAAATCAGCTACATATGTTCCAGAATTAACTGTAGTATCATCTAATTGAATTGTGAAATCTGGGGAAGTAAATGCAATGGTATTATATGTATACACTCGAGTATCTAATAGTACTTCACCGCTAGTAAATGCTGCTGTATAATCTACGTTATCTGATATAGTAATTAAACCTGCCACTACTGATGTTACAGTAAATGCTCGCCACCCGGCCGTCGTTAAATTACCTTCAGCGTGAGAATATTGTCCAATTGTGAGTGTATCTTGGCCTTCTGCGTGTGAATACAGACCCGATGATTGAGTGGTAATACCCTCTGCATGAGAACCATCTCCGGTTGATTTAGTATTGGTACCTTCTGCGTGTGAATAACCACCAATCGCGATTGCGAAGTTTCCTTCAGCATGTGAATTACCACCAGCGGCAATTGCAGATACACCTTCTGCGTGTGACGCATATCCAGATGCTAATGTATTATCACCTTCTGCGTGTGAATTTGGTGCACCATATACCTGGTCACCGGTCCAGTTAGCAGGGTTTAGGTTTATGTTTCCAACAACCGCGGTTGTAGTTGTTATGCTAGTGTCTATTAATAGAATTTCAGTTTCGGTTCCATTAAACGATGTTGAGTCGATTATTAATGCAACTGTCGTGTAACTATTATTATATGCGTAATCATTAAGATATAAATAATTTCCTGTAGGGTAATCTGCGGATACGTCTCCATATGACGCATCTAAAGTAACTAACCCAGCCGATACTGATATTGCTAAATATCCGTTGTTACCACCGGTTTTGGTTTGAAATCCTTCTGTGTGGGAAAAATCACCGGAAGATATTGTACTAGCACCTTCTGCGTGTGAACCAATTCCAGATGCGGTAGTATTATTACCTTCTGCGTGAGAATAATCACCGGATGCCGTTGTACTGTCACCTTCTGCGTGTGAACTAATTCCAGATGCGGTAGTATTATTACCTTCTGCATGAGAATAGACACCAGATGCTGTTGTATTACCACCTTCTGCGTGTGAATAATCCGCAACTGCTGTTGTGGTATTACCTTCAGCATGTGATGATTTTCCAGATGCTGTTGTACTAGTACCTTCTGCGTGAGAATTATTTCCAATAGCTACGGTATTGTCACCTTCGGCGTGTGAATAACTACCAGATGCTATTGTACCAGAACCTTCTGCGTGAGAATAATCGCCAGATGATATTGCATAATATCCTTCTGCGTGTGAATAATCTCCTGAGGCTAAAGTATTTTGACCTTCTGCGTGGGAGTAATTACCTAACGATTTAGTACTGTCCCCAGCGGAGTGAGCACCATTACCTACAGTAACTGTGGCTAACGGACTATTTAAATTTGATAAATCGGATACATATGTTCCAGTATTAACGGTAGTATCGTTTAATTGAATCGTAAAATTTGGAGAACTAAATGTAACTGTGTTATATGTGTATTGAGTACTGTCTAACAGTACGGTTCCACTTGTAAATTCAGTAGAATAATCTACGTTATCTGATATGGTAATTAAACCGGCAACTACCGATGATACTGTAAATCCTTTCCATCCGGCAGTTGTAAGATAACCCCAAGCTGTAGAATCATCCCCCAGAGCTAAAGTTTGATTACCCCAAGCCACTGACCGATTACCCGTAGAGTCTAACCCCGTACTATTAATTGCTTTAATTGATGTAGTTCCTGTAGTTCCTGATGTCCAATACGTGTCTCCCGTAAAATTATTAGTTTCTCCCGATATAACGGATCCCGATTCCGTTATAAATAAACTAGCAACTGACGATCCCGATTGAATGTCGGTGATGGTAAAAGAATCAAAAAACCCCGTTTCGGCACTTATGGCTGTTACATATCTTGTTCCCCCACTTAATGGTGAATCTTCACCGTAAATTTTTATTTCCATATTATATTAAAGTTAAAAGTAATTGTGCTGATCTAATTCTAACATTATCAGAACCGGTACCCCCCGTTCTTCTTACCCTTATTCTAAAGGAATCATCAAAATTTGAATCTAATATTGAAAAGAGTGATGACATTTTTAAATCGTCCGTATCGATAAATGATGTTGTTGATGTCGCAATTGATGTTGAATTTGTTAAATCATATAATTCAAACTCCCCAGCGATTCCAGCGTCGGATTGGCTAACATCACAAATTAAAGTTGCGTTTATACCTGTGTATGTGTCGTTATAAGTGCTAGCACTTTGTATAACAACGTTTAATGGTATTTGAGCGAAAGTATTACTTGTTGTTGAGTACGTCGCATCGAATCCAAAATCAATATTAATCTTTATTGGTAGGTTGTAATATGTAGTCGCGGAAATCGTATTTGCTGTTAGTCCACTTAAGAATATTGTCGATGCACTTATTGTTCCTCCCGTAAATACCCCATCAAGTCCACTTGTGCCGCTAGTTCCAGAAGTTCCATCTATTCCGCTAGTTCCAGAAGTTCCATCTATTCCGCTAGTTCCAGAAGTTCCATCTATTCCGCTAGTTCCAGAAGTTCCGTTTAATCCTGATGTACCATCTATACCACTAGTGCCGTTAATTCCAGATGTACCATCTATACCACTAGTACCTGATGTTCCGCTAGTACCTGAAGATCCATCCACACCTGATGTTCCATTAATTCCACTTGTACCGTTGATACCTGAAGTTCCGTTGGTTCCATTTACTCCAGACGTCCCATCAATTCCCGATGTTCCGCTTATTCCTGACGTACCGGAAGACCCATTTACCCCACTAGTACCTGATGTCCCATCAATACCGCTAGTACCTGAACTACCACTAACGCCGCTTGTACCATTAACCCCACTGGTACCTGATGACCCATCAATCCCAGATGTACCATCAATTCCGCTAGTGCCGTTAATTCCTGATGTCCCATCCACGCCACTTGTTCCTGATATGCCGGACGTACCATTAATTCCGCTTGTTCCAGAAGTTCCATTTATACCGCTAGTGCCTGAAGTACCGCTAGTCCCATTAGAACCGTTAATACCTGATGTACCATCTACACCACTTGTACCCGATGATCCGTCAACACCGCTAGTACCTGAACTACCACTAACGCCACTTGTCCCATTAGTCCCGTCTATACCTGATGTACCATCAATACCAGACGTACCATTGATTCCACTAGTACCGTTAATTCCTGATGTGCCCGATGAACCATCTAATCCGCTAGTACCTGACGTTCCGCCAATACCGCTTGTCCCACTGGATCCATCTATGCCTGATGTGCCGTTTATACCGCTAGTTCCCGAACTACCATTTATTCCCGATGTACCATCTATTCCACTCGTTCCGCTTGTCCCACTAACACCAGAAGTACCATCTACACCACTAGTACCTGAACTGCCAGATAATCCTGATGTTCCACTTGTACCGTTAACCCCAGACGTTCCGCTAGTTCCACTAACACCACTAGTTCCTGATATTCCACTAGTTCCTGATATTCCACTAGTTCCAGAAGTACCATTAACGCCAGACGTTCCGTCAATACCTGATGTACCATTTATTCCACTTGTACCTGATATTCCAGATGTTCCACTAGTTCCGGATGTACCATTTAAACCTGAAGTCCCAGATGTTCCGTTGATACCAGATGTTCCGTTTATTCCCGAAGTTCCAGATGTCCCATTTAATCCATTAACCCCTGATGTTCCGCTAGTACCATTAATACCGCTGGTTCCAGATGTCCCATTTAATCCATTAACTCCGCTAGTTCCTGATGTACCATTTAACCCATTAATACCACTAGTACCTGATGTACCGTTAATACCTGACGTTCCACTAGTACCTGAAGTACCATTTATTCCAGACGTACCGTTTAATCCATCGATACCTGATGTTCCGGATGTTCCTGATAACCCACTAGTACCATTAATTCCACTTGTTCCATTAATGCCTGATGTACCATCAATTCCGCTAGTACCTGATGTACCATCAATTCCGCTAGTTCCAGAAATACCTGACGTTCCGTCTATTCCCGAAGTTCCGTTAACCCCAGAAGTGCCGTCCATTCCAGATGTCCCATCGATACCGCTAGTACCGCTAACACCACTAGTCCCTGATATTCCGCTAGTACCAGAAGTACCATTAACTCCAGAAGTTCCATCGATTCCGCTAGTGCCAGAAGTCCCATTCACACCGCTAGTTCCCGAACTACCAGTGAAAGAACCAAAAAAGTCACTCCAATCGGTTATGTCCCCAACCCACGGACTTGAATTTAATTTATAATAAGTTGTACCACCACTTACCCCGACAACCATTCCTGATCGTCTTCTAAGATTTGGTATATTATTTAAATCGGATATAGTATCAACGTTTCTAAATCCATCAATACCATATAAAGGGTCAATAACTGGATATAAATCGGTAGAATCGGTAGGGGATATAAACCCTACAATCTCAACACCACCCGAATATTTAAAATCTCCCATACTTTATTTATTATTAAACACACATCCAAGAATTTATATGACCATAGAAACTAAAAAATGATCTATAAATATTATAGGTTGTTGGATATCCGTTTATGTCGTTTATTACTATTTGACCAATGTTATTCATAGGAATTATCGACCCATAACAACCGTTGGTACTTTCTCTAAATTCAGTAGGCTGTGCAAACCCAACAGGAATTAGAATATATGAGTATCCATTACCCACAACTATATCCACATAACTATTAACCGCAACATTTCTATAAATACTACTTAATGAGGTAATTCCTGATAACGTAATAGTTGGTGAAGCATATTTACCAAAATACAATTTTGGGTTTTCAGGTTGCGGTATTGGTGTTGGTGCTGGCGTTTGTCCACCCACACAACAAAAATCACTATTACTAAAGGATTCCAAAACATTAACATATAAATTATCCCTTAAAGGTAGTTTCACTAATCCTTGATCACCACTGAAACTAAACTCACAAATAAATCTACCATCGTTGACTGTGTTTTTTTTTGTGAACTGATAGTATATTGAATTAGTTGCTTGATCTAATACACAAACACCATTTAAAACCTTATAAACCTGAGTATCAATATTTTTCATTGAAAAATATATTGTATACCCGTTTAGGTTAGTATTAACGTAATTAAAATCCAATCCTCCGTCTTTAACTAAATCAACTTCTAAAATTGGTAAAGTACTTTTTTTTCTAATGAAAAATTCCATATTAATAAATACTTGTATAAAAGAAAAGGTATCCCTAATGGGACACCTTTCTTAGATTTTAGAACACCCCCCTTTCTTTAAAGGTTTATGAAACTAAGTTACTACACTATGTTTCTGCCGTTATTATTTAATTTGCCAACGACTATGCAAACTCTTTAGAATTTATTTTTTATAAGTCTATTATAAATTCTATCATTCAGTCTCATGTTATTTTTATTATAAATATCTCGTTGTTTTATTAAATTAGAATTTTGAGTAAATTCCTAGTTTACCGTTATACCTATTATCACATTTATCTAAAATATGATCGACAACTTTTCTTGAATCCTCATCAATATCCGAATCTGATTTTGCCAAATATATTGATCGGCAAAACCCTCTTTTTAAATTAACCTTTGGTGAATTTTCTTTTAAAGATTCAAAAAACTCCTGTGTTGATTTAAGTTTATATATTTTAATTTTATCATTAAATACGGAATTAATATCACTTTCAGTGTAGAATTCATTAAAAAAGGAAAAGGGAAGTTCCGTTGTCCATCCTTGTGACATCTTTTCTCTAATCTTTTGTTTAATTCTAACGGGTAAGTATTCTAACCCTGAAACCTCATCAGTTTTTAGTCTTTGTATTGCTGTTTCCTCTTTTTTTTTTAATCCCTCTTCAGGTTTTTCGTTTCTTTCGACTTCTTTACCTTTTCTTTCTTTTTTGTGAAGATCCAGATTAGACATTTCTCCTTTATTAAAAGAACCCTTTACTAAAAACCAGTTACCGTCAGCCGGTCGAGCAACAGACCATATTTCCATTTCACCACGAGACTCTCTAACCATTTTCAATACATTCACTAAACCAACCAATTTAGTTGACTCAGTTAAGTGTGCCAAATCTTTGGTGAACATAATTTTAACAACATCATCATGAGTATCCACAACCGCACGAACAAAGGAGTCATCCTCATCGTATTTTTTTCTGTAATGATCAATACGATCCATAATGTCTTCCATTTTTATTTTAACGTCTTTGTATTCCCCAGTTTCTTCATTGTAAGATTGGAACTTAAACGTGTCTTTCCAATGTTTAAAGTTATCTTCGTCAAATCTTTTACTCATAATTTATTATATTAAAATTTTAATTCATTTAATGGGTGTTGGTTACCATCCTTATCCTCATATACAAATCCACCTTCACCTCCACTATTTACCACTTTAAAATCACCACCATTTGATTTAACCATGTAACTTACAATCGGAGCTTTCTCCAATTCGGATTTAATTTCAATCGCACTATCCTTAGTTGATTTTAACTTATCAAGTATTCCGACTTGTTTATAAACGTTGTCAATCGCCTCATGTCCTCTTTTAGTTATTTCTGGATCCACACCCAATTTTATATACATATTTTTTGTCACATTTGTTGCGGTTTCGTATTGTATTAAACCACGTTCCACCATGTATCCATTAATGAATTGCTTCCAAGATTCAAACTCATCTTTAATTGTTTGATTGGCTGCTAATTTTGTGTTAGTTGTGGTAACTAGTTCGTCCAAATCCCTATGAGCCACCTCTTGTGGTGTTAACTGATCAACAATAAATTGAGACTCAACAACTCTTTTTACGATTTTGTTACTCATGGAACTAAAAGCAACGTCATATAAGGGTTCTATAAATTTATACCAATCAGGGTATTGGGACTTAAAAGAATCGCTATTCATAAAATAACCGATAATATCTTTAGAGATAAGTGATTTATATAAATTACTAAATAAACCATCAAAAAAAGGTTTTCCGTCCAAATCTAATCCCGAAAAGGCCTCACCTATAGATTCCACCAAAGTTGTTCCTGCAGCGTACACCAACGGCATATATATGTACTTATATAGTTGAGTTTGGATATAATTTGCCCCTCCAGCCGTCATAGTTATACCTAAAAATCCCTTAGATTTTGTTGCGTAACCCTTCGATACCATGTATTCCATCATCTCTTTTGGTGTTTTAAAAGTACCCGTCATAAAAAACGTCCAAATCTTTGCCCCATTTCTTTTAATCCAATTAAAAATACCTTTTGTTAAATCTTCAGAACTTTTTAAAAGTGATGTTTCCATAATATCTTGGAATATATCTTGACTTTCTTTGGGTGCTTTTTTTATAACAGCATCATCCGCCATTTTTGTGAAAGTACTATCATTAATAATCTCCTTCCAACTAGAAAATCTCCAACCACTCGGATTTTCAGACATTAATTTTTTAGTAATATCTCCCCACGATTTTAAACTTTTAGTGTCTAAATTCTTTACCATATAGGTATTTAGATCTTCCCAAAGTTGGGAATAATACTGATCGGATTCTCCAAGTTCTGAACGTAATCTTAAAAATTTATCTTTTAACTGTTTAATTTCACCTCCTGAAATCCCTGTCGTTACATTCATTTTTGTTAACCTTAATTCTAAAGTTTTTAAAAAATTATCAAAATATCCAGATGCGGTTTTATCCGGTAATTTAGCACCATATTTATTTGCTAAATTTCTAAAGTAATCAAAATTTAACATGGATTCTCTATACTTTCTAACAAACGGTTCTATCCACTTCCAAAAGATTTCACCCAATATCCCCATTTTAGTTTTTACAGGGTATTTTAATCGTTCAATAATTAAATCCACATCGTCTGGACCCAATCCGGATGTGCGTAGAGTAGCCATCTCGTCAACCGTCCAAGTTAGTTTTTGACCCTCACGAATGGATTTAGTTATTTTTTCTAATGTTTTTCGAATTTCAGGACTCGCCTTTGTGGATATATATTTTAATTGATTAAACGCATCAAAAAATTTAAAATTCAACTCCACAGTTGCAAATCCACCTTTACTTTCTAAATTGAAGGGGTTATTTCTAGGTGAAATAATTTCAGTTGCGGTTTCCTCAATGAGTTCGTCACCATTACCCCCGTTTGATGGTGGAAATAACTCATCCTGTATTCTTACCTCATCTGCAACATTATCCACAACATCATCCACAACTGGTGGTACATGTTTAATCGGTATTCCAGCATCATCGATACCTTTCCATTTTTTTGGATTTAACCATTCATTAGGTAATATGTCTGACTTATTAAATTTACTTATGGTTTTTGTGGTTTTTGGTTTATTTAAAACCCTACCTTCAGATTTAAATTTTTCTAATAAATCTTTAGTTTTTGAATTTGATCTATATTTGGTTTTAAACGATTGTAGTATCTGTTCAGCCAATTCATCATCTACTTTATTTTCAGATAATATCTTATTTATAAACCCATCAAAAACGTCATACATCTCATCAACATTATTAAGGACTTCTCCTTTATCGTAAATCTTTTGTAAAGCCCCACTGATACTGTAGTCTAAATTACCAAGTGATTTAGAAAGAACACTTGTTGGATCATTTAAAAATTTAGTGACTAAATTTTTTGCTATCAGTTGTGTTTGGGCTGAGGTAAGACTTTCCACAACTCCAAATCCCTTTACGTTTTTTGTCTTAGATGCATTTTTTAACGCAGTTACAAAATCATCACTAGGTGTGGTTAATGCCTTTCTAACGTTTGCGTCATTTTTTAAAACATTTCTGACGTTTTCTGCCCTAATAGGTTCTAATCCTGACGCCTTTAATTCGTCCACTAAATCATCAATCTCATTATCGGTTAATTTTTCATTTTGGTATCCTAATCTTTTAATGACATCATCTAAACTAGTAAATCTTTTTGTACCTGCACGTATTAAATCATCTAACCAACCCATTTGTTCAGTCAATAAAGGTAATTTAGTAATTTCTCGAAATCTATTAATTTCATTTAATAGTTTATCTTCCATAGTCTTTTAATATATAAATATAATTTTATTCAAAATAATTAATCTTTTGGGTATTCAGAGTCATACTCATCCGATATAAAATTTATGTTCCAACTGTTTGGGTCCATATCCTGAATTTTGTCAGTCATATTTTCCCCAACATCTTTTTTTATTTTAACCATTTGTGATGGGTCTAATTTTTTCTCTAAATCGGACTCCTTTAATGGGTTTTGATTTTCTGACTGTATTTTTTTTACTATACTCTCCTCTATTTTTAATATTTCATCTTTCGTTAATTTATCAATTTTAGAATCGTAAGGATTTACACCCGACATGACTTTAATCTTCTCCATAATTTTTTTAGTTGTGTTAGCCCCAGTCTCGCCATCTATTTTTAAATTATTCTTTTTTTGAAAATCTTTCACTACCATCGAAGTATTATAATCATAATAACCCCACTTAAAAACGACGTCAACCACTTTTTTTTCTGTTATTGGTGACGATTTCAGTGATAATTTTGTATCTAATGTGGGGGTTCCTGTTGATGGAAGTCCCGATACCTTTCTTGACGCACCGATACCTCCCGTTGGGTCGTATGTCTGTTGTTGTGGTAGTGGTGGAACGTTTGTTGGTGATTTGGCAGGCAATGGTTCATTAAAAGTCCCGAAGGTGGTCTTAATTTCTGTAAATTTAGTGTACCCTAAATTTCTTAACGCTAACTGTATCGATAATGTTTCTAATGTATATGTTGATTGATATTTAGACATAGTCAAGTTTATGTTCGAGTCAATAATATTTTGCAAACGTTTCAATACCAAAGATTTAACGTCTTTTTCTAACCCCCTAACTTGATCTTGAAAATTTTTCAACGCCCTTTGATCTTCGCAATCAGTTGAATATTTTTGTAGGAATTTCGCAACTCCACCTATCATTTGTAAATACCCTTTTTCGGTATCACTTAACTTGGTTAAACCCATAGGGTTACAAACCTTAAGTACCGACGCGATATAGTCCCACGAACGGAATACACCACCAATGGTTACCCCCATTTGTGTTAAAAATTTCGCAGGTAAATACCCTTTTTTAACCATCCACCAAATACTCTTATATAACACATTAATCGATGTCATTTCATCTATTGTTTCGGTGATTGCCCTTTTTGCGACTTCTTTTTTTAACATTTTTTTAGTGCCTTCATCGCCTAACGAAGCTAAAATCTTTACTTCCTTTTCTGTGTATTTTTCAAACACCTCACCCGCAGCTTCTTTTTGAACCTTTTTCATTAATATTAACTTCTCACCCTTACTGAGGGTTCTACTTAACATCGCAAATTGCCCTGCTGGTATAAACGCAAAACAAAACCCTAAACCTGCGGAGTATTTATCTCCTTCGGCTAAATAAAGACCTGCATCCAACAACTCAAAGGCTATCGACGCTGGTGGTATCATCATAGTTACTATTGAAAGAACGGGTATTATGGTGTGTAATACTTGACTCGCAGTTGATGGAATTATTAACGATGTTAGACTCCTATTCATGAGCCCCGCTCTTGAAAATTTTTCTTCTGTATTAAACTTTTCTAAATGTGACTCTATCTGTCTTAAAAATTTATCATTAGTTTGGTATTGGTACTCTTGACCAAGTCCCGAGGGACTTTTTCTAATCGTATCATTTAACCACGGGTCCTCACCAAGAGAAAATTCTTGTTCTTGTATGAACCCTAAAAGAGTGTTAGGGTATGCCGAATCTTTATATTTTTTTGATAATAAGTTTCTTAGTATTTGATATTGTTGTTTGTTTTTTATTGAAAGTATTGCGTCTGACATACCTTGCTCATCAGTACCCCACTTCCATGGTGCCCACCCACCATCAATTTCATTTACGATTTTGTTATATGAACGAATAGCAGATTGTTTATCATCCTCATAGATTTCATCCTCCGTTTTATTGGGGTTAAATTTAGGTGCCGTTCTCGATGGTTGGAAATCCCCTTTAGTCCCTAACCTATCGCTCGGTACTTCGTATTGTTCTGATAATACTTTACTACTATCAAAATTCATTAATAGTAGTTGTCTTATTAACTCTTCATTTAGTTTTTTCATTTTAACATGTTACCCTTTCCTCTTTTTAATTGTGCCCCGACAGTGTCCGCCCATTTAGTATTTCCTAATTGGTTAGCTGGTCCCCTTGTCAGTCCCGCTGTCCAAATACCTGGAGCGCCAGCGTCAGGAGTGGTTGTTTCCGTTTCGGTACTTGTTTCTTCACCCTCTTCATTAACCTCAGATTCTTCATCCAATTCCTCATCGGTTTTTTCAACCTCCATTAGTTTAAGTATTTTTTTAATATCGTTTCTGAGCTTATTCATAATAATATAAATACTTTAAAAAATATAAAACGTTAATTAATATAATAATCTAAAATTATTTTTAATTTTGAGTTTTTAGTTGTGTAAGAAATTTTATATTTTTCTTTTTTAACGTATAACAATAACTCATTAATATTTAAAGGGTGCGACTCTTTAAAATTAAAATTTGAAATATTTGTTTTGATTTTTGCGATTTTTAATGATGGTACAATAATGATAATGGCGTAACGTTTAAAAATACCAAAAAAATAAACTTTTTTTAAAGTTATCTTAGCTGTGATATGATCAAATGTTATGTTGTTCACCATAAAAATAAGTATTAAACTTATTTTTATTTAAAGACTTTCTATCACATTTTTTACTTTACCTCCCGTACTAGCAATCGCCCCATTACCGTTATGTATTCTAGAGTCTATCGATACCTCATATAAAGAATCTCTATCAATGTTACCACTAGCGACTTCAGAGTTGATAACGTCAGCAAATTTTTGAAAGAATCCAGGACCATTCCAAACACCATATAATAAATGTAATGTTAGTCTTTTATCTTCCTCCACCAGTTTTTTAGCTTCTGGAGATAGGTTTTGACTTTTCAATGTTTCATATCTCGGTATCATCATTTCATAGATGTAATCCCTTAACTGACCCTCTATCGATCCACCCATGTATCCGTGACTCCATTTCGGTTTACCTGTGGACTCAACCGACCAACCACTATTTTTATCTATCAGATCCCAAAATTCAGAACCAACGGGATCACTATCCCAATTACCCGCCATTCTATCTATACCGAACATGGTTTCCGATGAGTTTTTAAGTGCCGCCTTCATATCGGGATTGGTAGCATTTTTAGCCGCTGCCGCAAAGTGTACCTCATTCGCATAACCACCCTCAAAATTATCAATAACTTTATCACATAAATCCTCAAGATTGTAAGTGTCCACCTCGTATTGTTTTTTGGTTTCTTCTAATCCACCAATAAACTTAGCCAAATCGTCATCCTCAAAACCCTTACCTTTTAATTCCCATAAAAGTTCAGTCAATGTAACTTTATCGGATTTACCATTAACAGTTAATTGGTTTTGCGATTGGAATGATTTTATCGCGTCTTCGGTTTTTTTATCGTAGTGTCCGTTATTTAAAACTTCAGAATGACCCAAAAACATTAACGCTATTTGTATAATTTCTACTTCACCTAAATAATGATTACTTAATGATATATCATAAACGTTAGTTGATTTTGATATTTTTTCAAAAACATCTAAAAATTCATATATGGTATCGAAATCAGTTTTATCATCAATATCCATATCGGTAAAGTCAATATTTTGGTCATCCTCCACATCCTCCATATCGAATGGAGATTTAATTACGAATCGTTTAATATAGTTTCTTATTTTTTCAACAAAGTTTGATGTCGGTTTTACAATGTCGTAACCAACAACTTCAAACTTACCGGTGATTTCCTCACCAACAATTTTTACGTTATCCTTTCTAAATAAATCAAAGAACGTTATTGATTCATTTTTTATTTCGTCAACCTCTTCAGGTTCAAGACCAAATTTATTGGCATTCACATAACCTTTAATAAGGTGTAGTCTAGCGTTAGGGTATATGTCATTTAAAGAGTCAACCAAAGCTGAGATATTTTGATTGGTGTCGAACATTTCGTTTGACCCGACTGAAATAAATACCTCATCTATATCGTCATTTATCTCCTGTTTGGAAACCCTATTAATTAAGGTATCCACCGTAAATGATGGGTTCAACAAATTTTCGTTTACATATAAATATTCGTCCTGTAACATCATGGCAATTCTATCACCAATGACTATAACATTACTATTATTATCGTCAACATTCTCAATTAAGTTAATTAATCTTCTAATCTCTTTTATTTCATTAATTAATTTCATATTATCTATATTCCGATTTAGGTAGTTTTTTTGGATATACGACGTAGTATTCATTTAAAAATGCCGTGAGAGTATCCTCATTTTGAATATAATCAAAATCATCGTCATCCCACTCATCCCCATCCTCATCTTCATCCATTATCTCTTCAAAGATATGTAAGTCCTTTTTATCGTCAAACCCAAATTCTTCAAAATAAGTGTATTCGATAATATCCTCTCTAATTACGTCGTCATCATCACCGAAGATTCTAAATTCGACGTTTATTATATTTTGTTGTTTATCAACATAATGAGATATAATTTCAACAATTTCCATTAGTTAAATTTTTGAAACCTTTTAAACATATCTAAAGATTTAGATACACTTTCTTTAATGTCCTCAATTTTTTCCTCTTCGACTTCTTCATCCTCTTCGTTATCAACGTTAAATTCAGGTTCACCCTCAAAATTAGACGTCGTAGTATCATACAGTCCACCACCATAAGAATCTATTGGTCCGTGAGTATCAAACTCGTACGGCTTCGTTCCTGGGTTTGGTTGTACCATACTTTGTTGAGGTCCAGGAGAGTCAAAGTCGTATGCCGCATCTATCTCATCGTAATGTAAGTTTTTAGCTGCAATCTCATTAACGTTATGGTTATGGTATGGTTTTACCTCACCTTTAGCATTTACTGTAATCCCCGCCTTGTCTTGAGCAGCATCATAAACCATTAACGGTGTCATGTTGGAAGTTACGTTATTGGTAGCATACCCATCGTATACTTTACTATGTTGTTGTTTGATTTGTTGTCTTTCTTCATCAGACATACTTGAAAATCCTCTCATTCTATTTCTTTATCTAAAAATTTATTTGAGTTCTCCACCCAATATTCTTTTGCTAATTTTGCCAGTTTTATCATCGCATGTTTTACATCATCTATTTCAGTATCCATGTCGTTGTTTTCTAAAAGCTCCATAGCATTACTTATAAATATCATCCTAACTTTTTCTGCTCTCGAAATTATCGCATCATGAATTTCTTTATCTTCACTATCAAATTCGGTTTCATAAGATTTTAACTTAATGTAGTCCTTTATAAAATCAGAACCAACTAATAAAAATTTACCACCATCTAATACCATATTAAAAAATCCTGTCCTTCTCTCAAGTTCAAAAAATTCACATACATACTCGAGTTCACTTTTACTAAACACATTTAAAAAATCCCCCCATCTAATAATATCATCCACATTATTAAACATAGACTCATTTAGTGAATCCACATTTGATTCATAATATTCTTTATCATATAACCACGAGTCTGTATCTGGCATTAATGGTAGAGTACTTATAGGTTCCCCAGTGTCTTGATCATACCATGCCACTTTATAAGCATACCCACAATCATTTTTTGAAAACTTAGGTTGTTGTTGTTTATATTTTAGAGGGTCACTTTCAACGACACCTTTCGATAAAATCGGTACCGGACGGTAGTCATCCATATGTATCAAAACTATCCGATCATTAGGGGATAGTTCCGGATTCATCTCATTAAGGTTTTTTTCCATATGTAATAAATATGTTTGTTATATTAAATAAGTTTTATATCTTTGTATTAAATAAGTAAATAATTTTGTTATATGGAAAACTACGATAAAGTTTCAATACATAAAGACTCGTTTTGGAGTAAAAAATCGTTATACGATAAATTACCCAATTGGTTAATCGAATTCTTAACGGGATGTAAAAATCTAATCAAATGGTTTCCAGTAATATGGAGAGACCGAGATTGGGATAATAGTTTCATTTATGAAATAATTAAAGTTAAATTAAATAGCCAAGCAGAATATATTGGTAGTCATAATAGACACCAAAGAGCTAAACGTGATGCCGAATTAATGAGATTGACTTCCCGTTTAATTGAACGTTGCCAAGATGATTACTACGATAGTGAATTTATGGATTATCACGAATCTAAGGTTAATTGGTTAGATGTTGAAGGTAGACTTGGTTTGAAAGAATTGGATCTTGAACTTGTTAGTGAAAACTTCGATGAGTACTTCAAAAAATATCCTCGTCAATACAAACGGGTAATGTCGGGTGAGATTGATTTATACAGAAAACCTATCGAAGAAAAAGATAAACAGTTAATTGCTATGGAGATTGCTCACGAAAACCAAGATAGATGTCGTAAATTAGTATTTAAAATTATGGAAAGTCGTATCGACGGTTGGTGGGATTAGAATGGGGTATGTGTGGTTGACTCCGTAAATTCTGCAACATCAGTGATTACAACAACTCTATCCCACTCATCAGTCCCGTATTTTTGATCTATATCATAAACATCAGGTTCAGTATTGGTACGTATGACTACCAATAAAAGAGTATTTTCCATGTCATCCACTATGTCTTCATTTGTCATAGGATCATTCTCATCTACACTTAATATAAAATCATCTAAAGTGACATAATGGGAGGAGTAGGTGTCGGTATAATGGTTTTCATCTGATTGAACTATTCCATCCCCACCACAATTTTCGCAAGATTGTTGACCAGCCCCCTCACAACTCAAACAGTCTTGATTACCAGAATTACTACAAGCATGGCACTCGTAATGACCAACACCACCACAATCATCGCATGACTCTTCACCGGTACCATCACAATGACTACATTCATCATCCGAATCGCCACCTGTGCCGCCACATTCATTACACTCCTGTTTACCATCACCATTACATGTGTCACAATCTATTGACCCATCACCTCCGCAATTGTAACAGTCTTCATTACCGCTACCACCACAACGCCTACAATCATCAAGACCATCGCCGTAACAGTCAGAACACTCAATATCAATTGTCCCTGGACCTTCATAATCAAGAATGGTAAACATATAAATCTTATTTAGGGTTAGGAATATATCATCTTGATTATATCCCTCACTTAAAAAGTATGTATAATAAATAACTCTTATAATATCATATTTGGTAAGTTTTGAAAAAAACATTTTTACCATATGATCATGTTTGAATAAATTATAAAGAGATCGTAGAGTAATCACCTCAATGTCCGAACTATTCTCAGCGAACGTTAAGTATCTTTCACCATAACCATTAAGTTGTGAGTCTGAAATCATGTAATTTAAAAATAAGTTTGCTCGAAATAAAGTACTTGGAATTTATCTTTCATATTAACCAATTCACTTGCATTAATTAAATCATTGTATTCAACAACAGCACCTTTTTGAATTTCTCTAAATTCAGTTAAAAAATCAAATGTTGTAATGTCTTCAGATATTAAGTCTTGTGAGTTTTTATTATATTCATTCATTAAATCTAACTCCATTTTATATGCTCCATTAATAATATCAATTAAACTATTAAACGTATGTTTTGTTGGTGCTTGAGGGATTTCTGGAATAATATTAAACCCAACCATGTACTCTTGAATTTTCTGTGAATGTTTCAGTTCGTCTTTAGCCTCATTTTTAAAGAATTCCGCAGCTTTTTTATAATTCATATCTTCACACCAATTAGTTGCCGCTCTATAGTAATAATGTGCAGTGTATTCGTCTTTAATTCTATCAGTTAAAATGTTAATTACACTTTCACTTAATTTATAAAGTTTAACTCTACCTCCTTCATTTTTTTCGTCGTTTTCCTCAGACTCTTCTTGTTCTAAAATTGGAGAATTATAGAACTTCTTATTTAGTAAATCTTTTTTTGTTATCATAATCTTTTTAGTTTATATTTATAAATATGTACATACTCCAAGAAATAAATAGAATTAAATTATTAATGTTGTTAAATGAAGGTAAATCAATAAATAATGACGTACCCGAAGATAACATATTTAAAGATTTTGATGTGGATTCATTTAAAAATCAAACACCACCTGAAGACGATAGTGAAGAAACTAAAAAAGAAATAGAACATTTAAGCACTTTGGATTTAGATAAAAAGTTCGTTCAAGAGAAGGATGACGTGGTGGGTAACTTTTTTGATTTTTTAGATAGTAAAAGTATAAAGTACGATAAGGAATTATTAAAAAAGATTAAACAGGACGCGACTAAAGTAATACGTATACTAAAAAAGCACTTTAAAAGACCCAGACCATTTAAATTAGATGATAAATTAGATGATATGTCGATGAAATCGATGAGTGGTTACGCATATCCGTCAGGACATTCAACCCAATCTAACCTTTTAGGGTTAATTCTAACTAAGTTTTACCCTAAATACGAGAAAGACTTTAAAAAGATAGTGAAGGATATCACACAATCCAGACAAATGGCTAAAGCACACTACCCTTCAGATATAAAGGCAGGTAAAAAGTTGGCTAAAACAATGTTTGATTACTTAAAAGACAATGATTTAATCCATTAAATCGGAAATTACCTCTTCTTGTAGGAAGTATTTAACTTGATGTAAATCATTACCTAACACATCTTGTAGTCTAACTTCTTTTTCTTCGTCATATCTACCCAATTCATCGTTAGAATCATAAGATTGGAACCCATTTGACTCCAAAACAAAGTCAATTTCAGTGATTTTACCATTGTTATTGGTGGCAATTAACCCCGACCAGTCCTCTCCATGGTATTTTACTACCCCGTAATGAAGTATTTCTTCCGTTAATACGTCAGAATAGTCATATCTGAATGAAAACCCACTACCATCGGGTAAATATGTGGTGTATTCGTTACCTGATTTGTCGTCAGAATCGTCATCTGCACCCCCTAAATTGTTACTTTTAGACGTATTTTGGGGTATAAAGTCTCCCTTTTTACCCGAATTTAACCACTCTGAGTACCTATTTAGGGTACTTTTTTCGTCATTTTCAAGGTTTTCGTACCCTATTTCGCTTACTTTATCTAAAATATGGTCGATTTCAGCGGTATTTTCCATTAAAAAACGGTATTGTGACTCTGTTATAATGATTTTCATACAAATAAATAGTCTAAAATGTCAATTTATACCTAAAAAATAACTATTTTAGTTTAAATAATAAAATAAAAACTTAAAAATACCCAAAAATCTATTGATTGTTACCTTTTAAAGATAAAAAAAGGTAAAATAGTACTTTTTTAGTAAAAATCACACAGAAAAGATTAAAATATCGGTAAAAACTGTGTCAAATGTTGATTTTTTAACCACTTTGACAAAAATACCTCCATTTTTCTTAAAAGTGACATAACTTTGGACTCAAAACACCTTAATTTGTGTAAAAAGTAGTGAATCTATGTTAGGATAGGTTATTGAACCCAGTGTGGTAGTATAATACCGTCCATTCGGCCGAAATTAAGGGATATTTACTTAGAATGTCGTCCAATTCCACATAAACTCGTTCAGACTCTGTCCCACGACTATCATTTTCAATAATATCAAAATATTCTGATATACATTCACCTAAATCACGACTTATTTCTTCATTAGTGTTAGAATAATACCAAATTCCACGTTTTGCATCGAATTCGTTCCATATCATGATGGTATCGTCGTGACTCTCAATATTAAAACCAGTACTACTACCCATTATCTTAACCGTTTTGTTATAAGTGGACAACTGTAGGGTAGTTTTACCATCAAATACGGATTGTATTTGATTTTTTACCGTTTCATTTAAATATACCCCCATATATTCATCCAATAAACGGGGTTTGAAATAAATATTGGTGTATTTACTAAAATCATCCATAACATCCTTCAAATATTCGAGAATAATCTCCGAATAGTAGGGAACATCGTTAAAATTTTGAATTGAGAACTCAATTGTGCGAGTATCCCTACCCATTCTTTCAGGTTTTAAGTGAATTCCATTAATTTCTATTGAGTTCCCACCAATAAAGTCTAAAAATAACCGATAAACCTTAGATTTATCCATAATTTAGTCTTCACTGAAGTAAGAACTCTGAACTCTAACCCCTTTAGGTAGCTCAAAATCTTTTCTTTTGATTCTGTCTTGTCTTTTGTATTTTTCAACAGGAAATTCCGAGTTAAGTTTGTTAAGTTCAACGATATATTTCGTACCGTGCTCATTAATTCTATTAATTACGTCATCAACAAGTTCAGTTCTTTCTGATGGTGCTAATCCAGTAACGTATCCACTGTTTTCGTTGACTACATTTTTAATAATTCTTCTAATATCTGATTCTGTTATTCTCATCGTAATTGTTTTACTATTTTTTCTGCAAAAATTATGAATCCAAGTATACCATCGTTATCATTATTAACAATCGCATCCATATATTCGTTATATTTATCTTCAGGTAACATATCCATCTGTGTTGAGATTTGAATTTCCATATTTGGTAAATATCCTTCCACTCTTTTGGCTAAAATCCCTCTCATTCTATTAACAATCTCTCGACCGTAGTTCATATTTTGAATTTCGTGCTTATGTGTGTCTGTACTTTTAATTATTGCTTGTCTTACCTCAGGATCCTTTGGTAAACTAGCCGCTGTCTTATAATATTCAGCACCTTTAACTAATTCGTGAACAAGTAATGGGAAATGTGGGGCTCTAGCCTCAATTTTAACTTTTCCATCTTCCATTGGTAGGACATCACAATATGCAATTCTTCCAGCACCGTTTGATGCCATCCTTTCTAACATATCAGCATTGTCCCAATAAAAATCGGAGATACCTTTAGTGAAATCTCTATACTTATCATATAGTTGTGGGTCAATAGCGTCCAATTCCTCATCCATAAAGTTTGAAACGTAATTAAAACCATCAATCCAAGCTCTTGCTTGTGTTTGTGCGTTTTGAAAGTGTCTTTTCTTTTCCAATGCTGAGAAGTTAGGTGTTTTTTCCTTAACTTTTTCGATTTCCTTTGATGGAAAGTTTTGTGGGGTTTGTCTACCACCTGGATTTGAAACTAATTTAGCGTCGATAATTACTTTACCCGAATCAACCATCTTTTTTAACGATGGGTAGATTCTAAAAATAGCCTCAACAGCTAAATCTTGAAGCTCCTCCTTATTTTCTCTCTCAAGGTTAGGTAAGTTTTGCATAACACTCATTAACTTATTTCTTCTTTGAGATTTTTCATCCCTGTCTTGAGTTGTTCCCGCTAATTTTGCCTGTTGCTTGAATTCATCAGGTAAATAATCACCCACAGGTGGGGATTCGTATAATAGTTGCCATTTTTTCATATTATTTTAATTTGTTCAAATATTTGCTAACTAAGTCCTCTAAAGATTTACTAGTGTCGTCACTATCGATTTCATCGCTTTCTACTTCGTCAGTGAATGGTTCATTTATATCCTCATTGTCATCATCACCATAGTATGGACTATACATACTTCGATCTTTATAATCGTCATCGTCATCATCACTAAATCTATCTTTACCTTGTGGTTGTAAATCTGGAAGAGGGTTAAATTCTTTAGAACGTTCAGGATCGAATGGGTTAGGGAATGGGTCAGTATCGGGAGCAGTTCTTTCTCTTTCTTTTTCCTTTTCTCTTGATGGAGCCGGAGCAACATCTGGATTAGCAAAATCAACATCGTACTCATCGTCCATTTCTAAATCGATATCCATTTTTGACATATCTTGTTCCGAAATTACTCTACCTGGTTTATACCCAAATAAAAATTTCATTTCTTGTAATTCGTTTTTTAAATCTTTTTTCATAATTTCTTTTTTATATAAATACAATGTTACTTCAATAAATCATTTATTATAGTTAAGTAATTTTTGGGACTCGTAAAAAAACTTGTTAAATCGATGACTTTTTTTATTTCCGTATAACTACCTTTAATTGGTCGAGGGGTAGTGTTGTTTGGTCGATTATCAGGGTTTCCTTCTATTATCACTATTGCTGGTATTTGTGAAATCCCTAGTGAATCGGCAGCCAAAGTAAATCCTTCAGGGTCCGACCCACTACCAACGTAATTAACGGGTATATAGTAATTGTTAAGTTTACTAATGGTTTCTTCATTTGTGTTAAGTCTGGTTATTAAATCATCACTTAACCTATCTCCCTTGCTAGAAAATAAAATAAAGGCGGGTTTCCCCTCATCTGTTGATTTTTTAATTAATTCTCTAAACCCTATCTTTGAATAAATGATGTTTGGAGAATCTACCTTTGTTGTTTGTGTGTCATCTAACGATTCTGGTGATGATGGTTGTATTATGATTTCAAAATCTTGTAGTTTTTTAATTTTTACTCTAATGGTTTTAGAATCGTCGGTAGGAATAATATACATACCATTATTTAAACAAGTTTCAACATCCTTCGCTACAGGGACATTTTGGTATTTTACAACAATTTTAATCCGCTCTTCCTCACCACACACTTCGTCGTCTTTGTCACTACTAAAGTATGGGTATTTATCCGAATCAATCCATATATTTTTTAAACCATCCTCTGACGTTTTTTTATTAACAGTATCGGTAGTTGCGTCGAATGTTACGCCCTCATTACCCCCACCCACAAATGTTGAGTAATTCATAAGGATATTCTTATGGTAAATTTCTATTTCCGCACCCACTATATTTTCACCACTTGGTGTCACAACTTTAATGTTAAAAATTGGGACACGGTAAGACTTCGCCTCTACCGTTACCGGTTCTAATTCCTGACTTGTGAATTTGTAGTCTATGTTAACAACAACGGGGGAAGTGGTCTCTGAGGTGATTTTAATGGGTCTATTATTCGTCTTGTCACCACCACCAAACTTAAGAGTATAGTTACCTGGAACTAAATTAGGTATAGTCATTTTATATTCCCCATTTTCGTCTGTTCGTGCCCGACCCTTATCAACTATAACCCCCTTTGAATCGTATAGTGTTACATTAAGGTTAAGGTATGGGTCATGAGATTCTGTATCTTCTTTAACCGTTCCTTGTATAGTTATCCCGCCCGACTGTTCAACAATGAGTTTATGCATAGACAAAATGGTTTGTCTATCATTCTCCGATATATTAATTTTTTTTATCATTACATTTCAACTTTAATTATCTCAACAAGGGTTTGATCCGTCGGTTGCGAATCTCTAACCTCCGTATTAACCTCACGGCCGTCGAAGACATCAAAATTTTCGTCACCATGTAGTTGGTCACTTATCATGCCCTGGTCGTAACTGTAGATTCGGTGTCTATATGTTGATGTTATCCATTGTCTTTCTTCCACATCATAAAAAACATCATACAAACCTAATTTTGGTAATTTGATGACGATATCGTCATTCTCATAGTCAGGGTTTAATTCTATTAATTTAAAAAAGAATCCATATTCCTCCCAGTCTAAATCGTTAACCCCAAAATATTTAACCACATCATCGATTATATCACAATATCCATTTTCGTATCTTTCACGAGCACTATATCCGTTATGTTCATCATGGAATGCATCTCCAAGTTGCTTCAATATTGACCTTAATATTCTATCACTAAATTGTTTTGATAAATCTCTCATACCTATATAAATACTTTATACTTCTAATTGTTTATTAACTAAATAGTAATGGTACCCAAAAGAGTAATAAAGAAATGATACTTTATTTTTAAGAATAAGATTTAACTTTTCTTTTTCGGTGGTTTTGACAGCAATGATTTTTTTATCATCAGATAGTTTCCGACCCGGATGGGTATTGATTGTATCAGAAACTGGAACCAAAAAATAGTTAAGTTTCTTAATTAAAGTTTTCTTATCACCAATAATACTAACACCATGTTTTTTACATAGTAATTTAATTTCGGCAAGTTCTAAAGTTTCTAATTTTTCCATATTATAAAAAGAGTATAATACAAAGATAGTCAATTTTTAATAGTCATACGAATTAAACCCCATAATTATTGATATTTTTTCTTTATCAATAAAATCTGGACGAAGTTCAAACAACATATAACCAAGACCTAGCGAATTATTAGGTGGGGTGTCTGATTTAATTTTTGAAAGTTTACCTTCATCGGTAAAAAGGTAAGATCTGAAGACGACATCAAATGATACATCCAATTTTTTAAACATATTTGATATCATACCTAAATCCCCGTCACACACCATATCAATAATAATCTCACCAGTTACATCAAAAAGTCCCTCATCCTTTGATATTGAAAAATCGATATTATCGTATGAAATATCATTTAACCCTTCCCCGATCTTAATTTCTAAAATGTATTTTAGAGTTTCAAGTCCATCTAATGCGTTTTGTTTAATTTCGTTTACGTCCATTTTAAATGTTTTTTAATTGTTCAGAAGTGACTTTATCCACATCCATCATAGCCGATACCCGACTAGCATATTCACGTTTTAGATTTAATTTTTGTAATATCTCGTCAGTCATGTTATCTTTTAGAATATCGTTTTGAAATAAATTAACTTTATATTTACTAAACCTACCTTCAATTAAAGAGACTTGTAATTTTGGTATGTCATTTTTTTCTTCGTCCTTCTTTAAGAACTTATCATACAAATATCTTTGTTCTGATAATACGTTAACGGATACCATTAGTTTTTGTTTTCTACTTTTCATATTGGATTTTACATATATATTTTAATAAATAGTTTTACAATACGAATAAAATAAATTATAATTATAAAAAATTAAAATTATGACAAAAGTTAAAAATGGTGATACTGTAACAGTACATTACACAGGGAAGTTTACTGATGGGACAATTTTTGATTCATCAACGGATGAAGGTAGAGAACCAATTAAAACCAAATTAGGTGAAGGAAATCTTATAAAAGGATTTGAAAATGGACTTTTAGAGATGTCGGTTGGCGATAAAAAAACGATTGAAATTGAACCCGTTGACGCATACGGAGAACATCTGGACTATATGGTTCAAGAGGTTCCTAAAGTTCAAATGCCAGGTGAAGTTGAAATCGGAATGCATTTAGAGGCTCACACAGACATGGGACCGATTCAGTTGTTGGTAAAGGAAGTAAAAGAGGATACGGTAGTGTTAGATGGTAATCATCCACTAGCAGGAAAAAAACTTATCTTCGATTTAGAGGTTATTGATTTTGAATAAAAAAATAAACCCCCATAGGTAGCGATACACATGGGGGTTCCTATTGCCGTAGCAATATCGGTCCTAAGCCGTATTTTAAATTTCTTATTTAAGATTACTCATTATATCGTCATATAAATCGTCCGTCATTATAATTTCATTAAATGTAATTCTTGGGTAATCCCCATTATTCACGTATTTTAAATTTTCACTAATACAGTTATCTAGTCTATGCTTGAACTGCCAATCCTCGAGGAAAAAGACTTTAGACATTTCCGAGTTATTAAAATGTTCACCCATCAGTTTAAGTAAAGGTTTAATTTTTTCTTCGATATTTAAAATTTCAACACTAACTTCAGCATACATGTAATACTCACCAACGGAAATCATTTTTCTCTCACCAACAACTTCAAATCGATATTCAAATTCAATATCAAGATTAGTCAGACCAAGCATCGGAGCAGAACATTCAAATGTTTGATTAGATAAAAACCTATTTACCTGTTCCCTTTCTTTTTCGTTAAACATTACAGTTCAAAAAATAATAAGTCTTTTAATATCGTCTTTTTTTTGATTCACCTATTGGTAAGTCAAAAGTTTGTGTCTTCAAACCTGGTTCCATGTCTGATAACAATTCCAACACCTTTAAATAACCTTGAGCCTTTGTAAACGTTTCTTTTACACATGCCTTTATATCTACTGAAGGGACTTTACTTGTGTCCGCCTTGCAAGCCGCAGGTACCTCAACAGAGTTATCGTTAAATAAAGTCTCAACTGATTTATCTTCTTCCTGTTCTTTAAGAATTGATTTTACAATTCTTGAAACTAATTTGTTGTTTAAGTTCATAATATATATTTTATTATAAATACCACGAATGTTCAAAAAACAATATAAAGATTACAAACGAGTCACCTTATCCATTAGAAATTTCAATTTACTTTCCAACTCACTGACACTTTTTAATTGTCTTTCGTTCAAATCGATAGATTCTCCCTTTATTGATGAAATTTGATTTTGTGTTTTTGTATACTCATACATTAGTTGATTATACATTTCTGCTTTCTGTTGATTGTCCATACTGTTAATGTAGTTCACAAATCTAAAAAGGAAATAAAAAACCCACCTGTATTAGAGATGGGGTTTTTTATTTTATTATAACCTTTCGAGGTTATTGTAATGGTTTTTTAATTTTGTCTATCACGTTGGTGCATAACGCTAAAAGACTTGCAGCCACCGAAACCCACGCGGACACCTTAGCATCTGGAGTTCTAGTTTGGGTTGGTGCCGATACCTCAATACCTTTAAGTTTATTTAATTCTGTATCTATCTGAGTTTTCACCCCCATTAAAACTTTTTGTTGTTCCTTTGACATTTTATTAAACTCGGGGGTTATAATCTTATTTACAGTGTCGTCCAGTCGGGTTTGGAGATCAGATATTTGTTCCTTCTTAGACTGCTCATCTTTTTGGGTCTTAATAGCATCCAATGATCTGGTAGCTACAGATATAGTTGCCTCAAGTTCCGATATCTTACGAGCGTCCGGAATCACATTCACCGGGTTAGTATCTGATTTTGGTAATTCAACTTGTTCGGATATCACGAGCCCTGGTTTATAACCAAACATAAATTTCATTTGGTTAATCTCATTTAGTATATTTTGATCCATAGTATTGTTTTAATTATAAATATACGGTAATAATTAATCGGTTAATTTTCACAATGATAGTTTACTTAATTTTACAAAAAAATTCAGAACCTCTATATAAAGAAAAACCACCGTTTTCCGCTTTAATATTTCCATAAGCAACATTATTTGCACGAAAAGGCTGAAATTCTGATTTCAGTCTTTCTGCGCAACTTATAGTTCCGTTTTTACTATTATCGTTTGCAGGTTCTTCCGCTTCATTTATTACTCGTTTAATTATACGAGATAATTCACTTTCAGTTAATCTTATTACTTTTTTCATAGTTTCTTTTATTAATAAATATAAGGTAATTCAATAAATCGGGTGGTTGAGTTAAATTTTTTAGAAATACATACTTTTAAGGTGATTTAAGCTTTTTTTTCTTTTTAAGGTTATACAAAAACTGACCCTTCGCCATTGTACCACCATCATCCTCAGTAAATCCATAGTGATAATCTATACAGTCACATTTAATATTGGTATGATCATAGACATATTCAATTAAAACTTCAGAAAATATCTTTTTTCTAAAGTAGGGAACGTATACCTCCAGACTTTCACTAAAACTAAAACCCAAAGTTAAATCATTTTTACATCCATTATCCATGTTAGTCCATATGGTAATTATATCCTCACCATCTTGATCTAAAATAGTGTAGTAATCTCCTGTCGACTCACCGATGGTGATATCACCCACCAATGTTTCCAAAAGGGTAAATACCAAAGATCTATATTGTTTTTTTGTAATAATGATTTTCATATACTATAAATATACGGGAAACAAAAACCGTCTTAGTTTAATTTATTTTCATTATTTAATTAGATAATCAAATAATTTGACTATCTTTATATTATTAATTAAAACAGGAAACATATGAAAAACGTAATTTTATTTTTATCGGTATTATTAATTCAATTAAATGTATTAGGTCAAAAATTATATTTTGACGAAATTAACCAATCTCAAAATAAACTACTAGATAAATACGGCATAGATTTCACAGGTGCCCACTGTAGGTATATGGTATCGACAGGTAGGGTAAATAGGCTCTGCGATAGTATTGCAGATTCTATGGTTAACGCATATAATCGATTTATGTTATGGAATGACGGATCATTCAAAGTGGTTCCTGATAGGGTCGTTTTAATGTCAGGTTCCGATTATCTTAGCCTTAAACCAAATAGAAATGAATGGCTTGGAATGGACTTCAGGGAAACTACCAAAATATTATCATTATACCATAAAGAGATTCATCAAGATGGAATTAATTCTATTGAGATTTTAGAAGTCAATAGTTATCGAGACTTGGTTCAAACGTTGATTATGGTTGAAGATAGTGAGGGTAGATGGGATTTATTTTTCGGCAATGACGACGATACGGATTTGACGTGTCCTTGGTGTACAACTGAATAAAAATAAAGGGGGGGGTAATAACACCCCCCTTTTTATTATGATGATGTTAAGGCATTATAAACTTCCAAAGCTTGACCTGTGAGTTGCGATTTTAATAACTTTAAAGATTCTGGATTTTTATTTAAGGTTTGAACCATAAGTTGTCCTTCTTGTGTTTTCTTATAAGATGGAACTAATTTGTCAAGTCCATTGGGGAATGATGAATACGCATCGTTAATTTCTTGTACTGAATATTTAATCCCGCTATAATCATTAAAAGTGTCATATTTCTCGTTTATAAAAGTCTTTGACATAAAATCAAAGTCGACGGTACCAACCCTTATGGGTAGAACCGCCAGACCACCTTTCATTGTTACAGTTTTTAACTTAACCACTGTCAAATTATATCTAACTGTATTATCAAAATTACCAATAGGTGTCTCATTCCAAATAATGTAATCACTTCCGACATATGTAGGTGATTCGTTATCTTTACCATATTCAACAGTAAAATATTGTTTTAACTTTATATAGTCAGGAGATGAAGAGAGTTTCATTGATCCAGATTGTTCCGAAATAAAAGGTTTAACGTCACCCGATTTTGTTTCCAATAATGTGTTAAATCTAGCGTTACTCACTTTCATGCCACCAGCATGTTGTTCACGAATATTATTCTTTTCTTCTTCGCTTAAGTCATTTAATAAATGTTTCATAGTTTCTTTTATTAATAAATACAAGACAAAACAATAAAGAGGGGGTAGGGGGTGATTTTGTGTTAAAATTTTTTTTAGAAATTCCGCGTTCAATATAAAGTTAAACGTTATCTTTGTATTATGGAAAATGAATTAATAGAACTTCTTAAAGAAGTATTGGCGTTACACGGAATAAAACAACAAGGATATGTTAACGGATTGTTAGATAGAGGGGTGATTCATATCGAAACCGATACAAAAACAATTTACGCCAATTATGTTAGACAAGATATGATGAATGAATTAGATGACAAAATAATCGACATTATTAACAATCATAAAACAAAAAATCCCCCACTATAATTATCAAAGGGTTAAATCAAATCTTGATCCTTATCCCGATTTAACGATCTCTTATATTCAATAACCTTTTCGGGGTACACAAATAAAAACCCCCTATATTCGAATGTATGATTATCAATTAAATCATCAACATCAAAACCTGGCCAATTATTAAAGAACTCAATATCCTCAGTTCGATATTCACCACTGGGTCCAAACTCCCAAGATTTAGGTTTTATAATTACATCAAGATCATTTACATCTTTAATCATTCCCGTAACAACAAGGGGAGCTGAACCAAATATGGCATATTCACCATGAGGTAAATTATAAGTTTCCAAAAGTTCCAATAAAAAATTAAATCGTTTCATATATTATTTAAATTAGGATACATCTTAATTAATGAATCGTCAATTTTTGCGTTTTGTTTACATCTTTCAGATAAGAATTTTTTTGCAATGCCCTCAACATTTTCATTATAAGACTTATCAAATATTAAAACCCCACCTTGTTTTTCATCCCCACAAACAATACCATGAAAGTCAGGATCATTTAAAAGTTTTTCCCAAATTTTTCTAGCATCAGATGTTGCGCTTTCAGATGAAGATGCGAACCCCAAGTATTTGATAAAGGCTTCATATATTATATACCCCAATCCGATACCTTTTAAATATGGGTGAATCCCTTCTCTAAAATGTATGCGATTATATTCGCCACTCGATTCAATATAAATTTTAGATAAAGAATCAAAAATTTCACTTTTGATTTCATCATCAAATTGATTAACAAAAGAATAGAATTCGTCTGGCATGGTTTTCATAAAAACAGCCTGATACATTCCCTTAGTACGTGAACCCATAAATTGAATACCATAATCAATAAAATTAGAATGTGGTGAATTACCAAATACATTTGTATTTTTTGTTTGATATTGTTCGGTATCTTGATTATTGATATATGAGTTTTCGGTATTTATTTCCTTTATAACATTGTTAACCATACTAATCAATTGTGATTCAGTAAGTCTTATAATTCTTTTCATAGTTTATTCGTTTAATTATAAATACAAGGCACATTAATAAAGAGGGGGGTAGGGGGGAGATTTTGTGTTAAAAATTTTTTTAGAAATTCCATAACAATATACAAAAAATCCCCACCTGTTTTAGAAATGGGGAGATACTTTACATATTATAAGGATTTCATTTTACATATAAATTTTTCTGGAAATTTATTTTTGTATATGAGGGATAGTTGTTGGGAACATTCTATATCACCCCAAAATCCAAATACACATCCTCAAAGGTTGGAAGTAATTCGTGGATATATTCATACATCCTTTGTATTTGACCCATCTTTGGACGATTATCAAATCGAAACGAAATCTTAAACTCAGGTTTACCACCATTTTGATTTGATTTCATATTAACCAACTTGGGCAAATCTTCAATCCTATCATATAACGTGGGAAAAATCCCATTAACCATACCAACAAGTTTATTTGAAAATTCTTTATCGTTTAAAAACTCAAACTCCAACATAAGTTCCGAATCGGACAAACCAACATAAGGTAATACCCCATGAATATTTTCCTCCACGTTATCTAAAAAATCGATTGCATCAGAATCATACATATCCCCCGACATACACATAACTTCTGGATCAAGATAAATTTTTAAGAAATAACTATTATAACCAAACAACCCTTTATGGGTGAGTTTAAAGTCCAAATCAAAATCCTTGAAAACTAAACTCTTTAATAACTCTGTAAGATGAGGTATGGTACGGTTTTCATTTAAAAGATACATTCCCCTAATAGATTTTTTTTCTTCTTCCGTTATAATAAGTCCCATAGTATATTTGTTATTTAATAAATACTTCGATATTTCTAAAATTTTTCTGGAAATTTATTTTTGTAAATGGGGGTTAATATATATATGAAAAGGTTTTCACATGTTTTCCTCATCAAAATACATATCAATAATATCTGAGAACTTTAACCCCAATATACCAATACCAAGTTTTTCAGGTATTTCATCTTTATGCCAATATCCGTCCTCATCAATAAACATTTCAAAATCACCTCTATTTTGATAAAGATATTTTACACCATCAAGTTCAAAAAGATACATCGGACCCCAATGATTCAAATATGTTTTGATAGTTGATGGAGCAATACCATCATCAAAACTATTTGGAACATCAGATGATGAGGTTATCATCTGAATCTTATCAGTAAAGTCAATTCCCATGAGATTAGTCAAAAAGTCCTTATTTTTGTTTTTATCAATTGATGTGGATTCTTTTATAATTCTGAATCTTAATAAAGGTTTACCGTTAATTGTAATATCTCCCTTATCATTTTTTCCAATTGTTTTTACAACAACCTTCTTATTTTTAAACTTGCCACCCATTATGGTATCACCAACCTTGATGTCAAGTTTAATCATTTCAGTTAATTGTCCGTATTGGTCCTCTGTAATAATGATTTTCATATGATATAAATATACGATAAAATAAAAAACCCCTCTTTGTGGGAGGGGATTAATATGGTTTACATAAAGTTCCCATCTATACCGTAACGTTTGGTTAACTTACGTCTACGTTGACAAGGACTTTTTCGTTTTGAAGATCTTGATACAATGGCAATAACTACTATAAATATCAATAATACCCCAATGGATATTAATAAACTAGCACTAATACCAATTCCCCCAATAATAAGAATGGGTGCCGATTGTTCATCCACCCTTTTATTTTTGATTAAAGTTTTTGCCACATTAATAGACTCTCTAATTTTTGATTTCATATCCTTTAATGTTTCCACACTTTGTGTCTGAGCCCATTCCCACACTTTAGATAAAATAGAATCTTCCATAGGGTCACCCGTTTCAGGTGATGTACATAATGGTTCAGTTGAATCAATCATTTTTTCAACAGGTATAGAAACCCCACTATCAGATAATTCCGTTTTAATTAAATCAATCTCATCCGATTCTTTAATTATCCCATATTGTAAACGAATGTTATTTTTCTCTGATTCAGTTATTATAAATTTTCCCATAGTATATTGTTTATTAATAAATACTCCGATTTTCTTAAAATTTTTCTGGAAATTTATTTTAAGGATATGACCCTAAAAGGGGGTTTTAATATATACACATCGTTTTGGGTATCGTCCCCCCTTTTGACCCTGTCATAATGTCAGGAGGGGAGGGGGGATACGGGACACATAAAGGGGGAGGGGGGTATGCCAAATACGTAGGGAGGGGGTTTATATGATAGGCACCCCCCTATTGACAAGTTGTCAGGTTAATAACTTTATCTATCCCCTACCTTAATAAGTTGTCATGTTAATAACTTATATATGATTCCCCATTGACAAGTTGTCATGTTAATAACTTTATGGCATAGAAAGTCCCCACCTGTATTAGAGATGGGGACAATAGTATAATGTTATATTAGTTATGCGTAGTCACCATTCGTTGGTGTCTCGGTAGGTGATGGAGTTCTACCTGCATATGTGCGACACAGCTGAGTTAAGTTTTTATAGCCTACTGGTGTTAAAAATAATTGATGAGTTTGATTATTAATTGTGAGAGCTATCGAATCGTATTCGGGAGTTGAACTCTTACGACACATAGTAAGTCCAGTACCTTTTGAGGTTGTTCCAGGAATCGCATAATTAAATTTAAGTACCATATTCTCTAAATGAATGTTAGTGATGTCAAGCATCCACCCACCATGTGTTTCTTTAGTCATTCCATCTAACGTGTCCCAACCCCTAACTTTAACTACCCCTGAAGATTGTTCTTTTATTACTCGTTTAACAATTCTTGTTAAATCAGATTCAGTTAATCTTATTACTCTTTTCATTTTAATATCATTTTAATTCTTTTATTTTAATATAAATATGTGTCATCTTATAAAATGTTAGGTTAAATCATAAATATTTTATATCTTTGTATGGTCGGTGGGGAACACTTAGACGGGCTGGGGGAACAACACCCTTTGGAGGGTGGACTCCAACCTGCCTTATACATTTATATATGGGGGAAATATTAAAGCAGGTTCCCTTAGAACTCCCCACACATAATACTTAAGTACCAAGTCCGCCCGTCTTAACCACATCCCGTAAGTGACATAGCTAAGTTACATATAATATATTGATTGGCAAAATTATTAGTAGTATATTTAATTATGATTATAACCCCAACAACATTAACCCTGTGTATACTTTCATTAGTGGTGTCAGCTTACCTCATTAATAAATTAAACAATGACAACGATTAACATTATTCTTATAACCTTTGGGATTATTTCCGTTCTAATCCTATGTACCCTTGTGGTATCATCTTATATATTAAAACATATGAATGGTACGTCGATCAATCGTTTTGTCAGAAGACATATCATTACTGATGAGGATTTAGATTAATCCCCACCCGAATAGAACTTCTCCACATTCTCTATTGCCATATCGATAATAGATTTTCTTACAGTAGGGAAGTCATCTTCCACCAAATTGTAATAGGAATTTAAAAACGATAGAACATCCCCCATGTCAGCATCCACAATTATAAATTGTCTATTTGATGTAATGGGTTTCTTTGTCCATTCCTTTTTTGCGTACTCAAAAAATACAACCCCATCATCCATTAGTTTATCCTTATGTTGAAATAAACATTTGATTCCCATCTTATCCTCCACCACCTTGGGGATGAACTGTTCCTTTAAAAACTTATCAATACCTTCCATATATATTAATGTTAATAAATAATTGTTGATAATTAAATAGTATATTGTACATGACACTATGACAGGGGGGAATTGTTAATAACTTTATTTGTTAATTTCCTTGATTTTGACAAAATGTCAGTCGTTCTTTGATCACCACACAATCCCCTCTCCCACTATTTACCACCTATCATTACCACTTTTTCCCACCACTTATTGTCCTGTTGCTATCTGTACCCTAAAAAAACCCCTCTGTAGGTACCTGTAGAACCATTTATTTACCTATACACATTTTCCAGCTAAAAAATGTATTAGGTGTACATGTTCGCGGGAGACGAAGTCCTATGAATATCTCAACGTAAATACCCTGTTAAAATGTCATATATACCTTCAACGAATGGGATTATTTAGATGGATATTATATTAGTGGTAATATGTGGGATATTCTAAATACAGGTGAAACCTTTACTAATATATCCCCCATTAAAACCACATACTAATTGTTCGTCTTTAATAATTTCTTTAATATTCTGTAGAAATATCTATACCATTTATTAAAGGAAACATACCATAACATCATACCATAACATCCACTAATATAATGGGGGACATCTTATTAATTACTGATGGAGACATCTTATTAATCCCTACTAATAAACGTAGTGTTAAATGGGGGATTTAGTTTACTGTAAACAACAAATACTTTTTACATATACACTGTATTTTGTTAATAGTATTTTACATTATGATTTAAGATATGTCCCATTAATTACCACATATCCTTTATAGAAATGTAAGAGTATAGGATTAAGTTATGAAACGAATGTCGTAGTGAATGAAATGAACGGTAGAGATGAGTGAGTAAGTTAGTCTTATACTCTTATTATACAAATTTAACTTTTAATGGTCCCATTCTAACATAATCTATTGGGGAGTATTCTGTAACTGATGTAAGTAACATTGTCATAAAGTCGGATAACTCTTTTGCAAACTCCTGAGTTAATAAATCACCAAACCTTCTCATATCGAACGTTTGTGGAAGAGGACGTTTTATATGAATTAGTTTTGGAAACGGTGTATAATCATAAACTTCCGACCATCTTTCTGATGCCCATTCTTCATCCACTTCTATTGTTCCATATATTGTTAAAGAATGTGGTTCTATTCCACTATAAGAAAACTCTTCTATTATTATATTTTTCCACCAATAAAACTTTTTTGACATTATCTTATTGATAATTTTTTCAACTTCTCTGTTATCTTGTTTTGGCTTTTCCCAATATTCCTTTAATTCCTTTCTTACGTTTTTTTGTATGTCAAAAGTTAAACGAGAATTATCCATTCCCATCATTTCTCTAATTCTTTGTATGTTCTCATGTAAGTTCATAGTAATAAATATATCACTAATTGAAAATCAACCTACACTAATTCCATTTTAAACCATTCAGGTGTTTCTCTATTTTTCCATGCAGCAATCTTTGATTTCTCCCCCATATAATAATTTCTATATGATTCAACCACGCAATTGGATTTATACTCATCAGGCATTGCTCTTGCTGGTTCGGTGAACTCTTTGTCCGAAATGTTTGGTTTGTTTATTAAACACCACTCTATTACATCCTGAGACTTATGTCTTTTACCATAACGATATGTATACTCTTTACATAACTCCAACCCCAATTCACATAAGTATAAATAATTGGATAGTGACTCTCTTGCCCATATTGAACACGGATGATTCCTATGTGATAACTTGTATGGGGCCTCATTACCTTGTACCCAATGAACCCCACATAAAATTTGGGATGTCTCCAACACCATTTTTACAACGTGTTTGTCGCAATGGTATTGTGCGCACTTTTTTGTGTCTGTATCTAATATAAAAATATTCATACCACAAATATATAAAAATTATACATCTAAAAAAATGAAAAACTCAAACGTGAATGGAAACATCATAGACATTTCATTTTGCATTAGTCGTTCAAATCTTTCTTTAAGTGTGTTTCTTCTTTTACCATTCACATTTAAATAATTATAAATATTTTCATTTACTCCCATATCAATTCTCCATCCGCCAGAACCCATATATGAAACAGTTAATGATTTATTACTACCTGGAACAACAATCCTCGCATACTCTTCAATCGCTGAATGTATACTTGGTTTAACCCCCACTAAATCATTAATTTGTACCATACCACAAATATATAAATTAATTATGGTACCGCCAAGAAGTATGTATTAAATACGGAGGTAAAATTTACTCTTGTTTATTATACGGAGGTAAAATTTACTCTTGTTTATTATATTAATAGGAATATCACCCCACATTAATTATATGCCACTTTCCATCATAATCCTCCACAAGACACGTGGAGTTCTCACAGAAGTCACCTGAGTTCATATAGTCATTATCTAACTTAGGTTGGTGGATGTGCCCACACACCGCAACATCATATCCTTTTTGTATTGTTAGTTTCTTTGCGTTATCCTCGAAATCAGATACAAAATTAATTGCCCCCTTTACAGATTGTTTAATTACATTCGCCAGTGAATGGTAGGGTAGATTAAACTTTTGTCTAATGTAATTATACATCGTATTTAATCTTATAACAAAATCATAACTCCATCCACCGATTACCGCCAACCATCTTACCTTCATTATAATAAAATCTAATACATCCCCGTGAAAACAAAAATACTTTCTTCCATCCAATCCTTGATGAACATACTTTCTAACCATCTCCATGTTATTCATCTTAAAGGGAACGAATGGTTTTAAAAAATCGTCGTGGTTTCCCCTTATGTATATTACCTTTGTTCCCTGTTCACTTCTTTTCATAAACCGTCTGAACACTTTGGAACATTCCTTATTCCACTTGCCCTTTGATTTCATTGCCCATCCATCAATAATATCCCCATTAAGGATTAATATATCCGATTCATTCTCTTCTAAGAAATTTAGTATCTTCTTGGTTTGTGATTGTCTTGATCCCAAATGTAAATCACTCATGATAATTGTTCTCCACCTTTTCATTTCCAATAGGTATTATCGTTTGAAAAAAACACTTTATTGTTCCTGTTGAAATATGATCTAATCATTAATCTAATCATATATGATATCCCCTTGTTGTCGAATCTTCTTGGTAGTGTGAATATTGTTTTATTTAATATCTTAAATTTTTTGGATTTTACTTGTTTCGATAATAGATAGTCCTCCGATACTTGGACATATTCGTCAAATCCCCCCAGTTTATCGAATGTATCTCTTCTAAACAACATGAATCCCCCTAAACAGAATGGTGAGAATAATTTTGATGCTCTTTGTATTACATCGAACGTTTTAAACACATAATTGTATTTCCCACTTGTGGTTCGTATCTTTGTGGTTATCAGATCCATCTGATGTAATATCATCTCGTTTGTCGCTTCTTTTAGTAAGCTCGAATCCAATATAAACATATCCGAATCCATAAATAATATAAAAGGGGTTTTTGCCATCCATGCTCCGTTGTTTCTCGCTTTGGCTGGTAATCCCCCCTCTATTACTTTTAAATTAAATTTATCCTGATTTCTATTCTCCAATTGATATGTTGTTCCGTCATCTGATGAGTCAGCGATGATCACCTCCACATTGTCTATGTTGTCTTGGAAGTTTAATAAAGTTAAAGCAATATCTATTGTCTTTAATTCATTTTTACACGGAATTACTATGGTTAAAAGTTTTGATAGTTCCATACATATAACTATCTTATTGGTACTCAAAATGGTATTACCAAAACGTTAAATCTATGTGAACAAAAAAAATAATTCTATTTGTATAACTTTAAAATGGTTACTATATTTATATTAAAAACTTGTTATATGAAAAATGAAGATCTGATAGGGTTTGAAAGAAAAATAATGGAAATCATAAATGATCCAATTAAAGTTAAAGAAATTTTAAATCTATTTCCTGTTGGTATAATAATGCCATTATATTATAAAGGTGACGTTGCAAAATTAAAGGACGGTAATGAGGTAACGGTGGTTAAATCCGGATGGAAAAATGGGGAACATATATACTACTTTTATAGTGAGGATGATGATTTAGTCTACACTTACGAAGATGAGTTTTTGTAGGTTCATATTTATAAATTATTCTCTATCTTATCCTTTTGGTAGTGCGTGTGCAGTATGTGTATTAACATATGTAAGTGATAAGAACATAATATGATTATATTATAGATTTCGAGATATAACAACCCGAACAATAACCCTATGATGGGGGATATTAGATATAGATATCCGTAGAATTTAAGACGCTTGCTCTTGAATAGTGGATATAGACAGGATATAAAAAATAAAACCGCCAGTACGTTATGTGTATTGGGATATAGTATGGTGGAGAATGCGGTTACTAATACCAATAAAAAGGACGGTATTTTCCAATTCTCTATAGATAAAAAGATATATGCTGTCATTACGTTGGCAACTATAAATAATGGTTGTAGTGGTGTGTTCCAGTATTGTGATAATGATTTTAATTCTCCCTCGACGGATAATAATATAAATGGGTACATTACCGAGATAAGTATCAATAGTATTTTAATACAGTGATCCAAATATTTCTTATAAAATCTTATAACCCACCGATTCATTGTCTTATGTTTTTATATCTCTTTTATTGATTATCTTTATTCTACCCTATCAACTTTAAGTCCTGTATTATCTTGAAACCACTGTTTAATAACGGATTTCCATTCATAATTCTCAAATATATCATCGAGTTCATTATAGATCCAAGGGTAAACCTCCAATTTTTTATAACCGTTCACATATAGAATATAAAAGAGTGTTGACATGTCATCAACATAAAATGATACCGACCCATGTCTACCAACCTCTTCCCTATAATACTTGTGGTCGGACCAACCATAATCAGGATAATAATTTTCATTTAAATACTGATAGATATATTTAGATACCTCATCGTAACCTAAAACTTTAATCAAATTATCAAAACCACCAAAAAGTACCGCAGTATCTTTAACACCATCATCTAAAATCATTTTTTTGACTTCATCTTTAAATGTCTCTTCCCTTAGTATTTTTCTTATGTTTTCTTGTAGTCCCATATTAAAACGTTACATATTCTGCATCTCTATTAAATTCACTATTAAACCAATTTACTAAGTCATCTTCCCAAGTGTATCCACCTAAATAATTAACTAATGTATTGAACACTTCTCGATTCAATATTATAACATAATCGTCATCATCGTACGTCATATACCATTCATCCGTTTCTTTATCTTTATATCTCAAAGTTACCGAATAAGAATCGTCTTTTAGTCGTCCTGTGCTATAAATTTTTACACCTTCTTTGTTAAAATTTGGATATAACGATTTTAAAACAACCACTACAGGTGTTTCATCTTTAAATGTCTCTTCCCTTAGTATTTTTCTTATGTTCTCTTGTAGGTTCATATATTATTCCTTATCACATTTTGTGTTTATTATATGTGAAAATAAATCCGTTGGCGCATATTTTGTTAAAAACTCATCCAATTCGTCATTTTGATAATAACCAGCATTTCCATTATAATATACAAGTACCGCATATGTTCCATCGTCTAGATACATTGCAAATACATCACATACATTCTCTTCATTAAAAAAATACATAGTTAAAGATTCTAATAAATCAGAATATTCCCCTCTTTTCGAATTCTCTCTATTAAACTTATTTTTGGTTTCATTTAGTGATCTCTTTACAGATTCATTAACATCACCTCCAAACACCTCACTATATCTATCTTTAATCTTATCATGAAATAATTCTGAAAGGTATCCAAATACCTCATCATATGGGTAATCGTCATATAACCCACCATCAGTTAACTCACTATGATAGTTATCTATAAGGTAATCCATAACACGTCTTTTGAATTTGGGAAAGTTAATATCTACCCCTCCATTACGATATCTTAGGAATATATCTGTAGTATAATTTAAAGTCTCATAGAATTCTTTTTCAAACAACTCCATATCAATTCGTCTACGAAGGTATGTCGATTCATTAAGTTCCTCCCTTAATACTTTTCTTATATTCTCTTTTAGATTCATAGTACCACCAAACTTTCGGCATTACAACCAAACTTTTCATTTATCACAGATAATAAACCATATCGCCAATTTTCTTCAGGACCAAAGTAGTTCTCAATTTCTTCAGCAAAATCATAAGACATAACTATCGTATTAAAGTTTGGGTTTCTAACATCGGGGACGTCATGACATACTTCAGGTAATTCATCTCTTAACTCTTTAGGATAATCACCATCATCATCATAGTTAGCACCATCAACCAATTTAAATAAATATTCATCATACTCATCTTCAGGCAATACAAATCCGATTGCGTATGGATCACAACATATCCCCATACCACAGTTAAAATCTGCCCAATCATAGTGAATGTCTTCAAACCCCTCAAATAACATATTAAGTAAATCACTTAGTGCGGACTTAATGTCTGTCTCTTCCCTTAATACTTTTCTTATATTCTCTTTTAGATTCATATTAATTTCTATTGTGTTGTAGTGATTCAGATAATTCAGTTACAAGTATATCTAAAGTTTCATGATCTATATCATCTTCACGTATCGTATTAAAATCATCAACACCACCTTCATCGTCAAATGTTGCCAAATGGACTCTTAAAACATTATCTTCATTTGTAAGATATTCCACATTAACCGTTTGCCAATCATCATTATCATATAGTGGAATTGATCCAGTTATAAATGTAAGATCTAATTCATGTGGCGTTTGTTGTAAATCTTCCACAGCATCTTTGAGGTATTGTATTTTAACTTCTCTTGGTATCTCCCCCACTTTATGATAAATATCATTATAATTTAATCCCGTGTCTTTTGTGAAATCATATAAACCATGATCTTTAATGATTTTTAACAATCCCTCTTTTTTTGGGTTTGTCTCTTCTTTTAATACTTTTCTTATGGTTTCCTGTAGGTATATATTTTTCTTTCCACAGTCTTTTATAGTAGTACTATACATGTCGACCCCCTCGTTTGTGTAATTATAAATAACATCCCAAACCTCATCTAATATCTCATCGTACATTCTTTGAACTCCCTGAGTATGTGGCCAAAGTTTTGTTCCAGGACCACCAATAAATGTTACTGTAACACTTATAAATTTAAAAGGCGTATTACCCCTAGTGTCAAACCTTTCGTGTGGTTCTTTCACTTCAAACCCACAGATTACGTGTTCATACTCAGGTAACACTATATCATTTAAAAGTTCTTTTATTATGTTTTTATTTGAATCGTTTTTTGATTCCATTATTCCCCCAGCTTTACCTTTATATTTTAAAGTTAATACCTCTGAAGGTATGTCTTGGAATGTCACAATATGTTTTGATCTTGATTCATAATGTTTATCTTTATACCACATAACATCGGGAATCATTTCAGTATTTATTTCCCATATATCATCATCATAAGTTGAGTCAAACCACGCTCTTTTATTTGTTGAGTTGGTTGCAAAGATTGCTGGTTTACACTTAGTCCCATAACCAACATATATTCTATAACATTCTCCTGATTTTGCTTTTAACCCATCCTTTAATATATTATCCCTGAACATTGGGTTGGACTTGTGAACCACGATTTTGTTAGGCATTATTTCTTTACCTGCTGGGGAATAATCATCTTCCCTTAATATTCTCCTTATGGATTCCTGTAGGTTCATACTAATAAATATCCTATAATTTAAAATCCCCCACATTATTAGTGGAGGATCATTTAAATCTCATTTTTTTCACTTACGCTAACATCATCTTCGTAAGTTTTTCCTTCTTGGTAATCTAAAACTTTCTCCTCTAACCAACGAACATAATAATCACTATACTTTCCGTCGCCCTTGTAGTTTCCATACACTTTAAAGTACTCTTTTTGTAGTTCACATCTCTTACTCATCTCTATACCCTCTAGTGTTAATTTCCTTTGATAGTATATGTGACGCCTTGGTTAAGTGCATCAGTATTTGGTGATACATATAATCTTGTGAATCTACTCCATGAGTTTTCATACTGTTCAGCGCCAAATCAACACTACGAATCGCTTCATTGAACTCTATCTCATGTGGTTTTAAAGTTTTCATATCATTTACAGATTAAAAAATGTAATATACCTTGGGTTACCATAAACCCAATTAAAAATGCTGCTATTGCTATAATTATTTTTTTCATAATGTTTTTACTTGCGGGTCGTTAATCTTCATCATAATTAAATTTGGTCCAATCATTAACATTTTTTTGTTTATCCCCATCTTGTAGGTTCATAAAGATTGGTTCACCTTCATCAGTTCTAATAACAACCCAATCTTCACCTTCGGCTTCAATAATACTACCTGTTAAGTCATATCTTCTACCAGCGAAACCATTACAGTAGAAGTCCTTAATTTCTTTACCGATATTATCCATTATTTCTTTTTAAAAATATGTAACGTTTCTTTTAATAAATCTAATTGCTCGATATTAGTATTACCTACTGCGTATTGCTATAATTATTTTTTTCATAATGTTTTTACTTGCGGGTTGTTAATCTTCATCTGAACCATATTTTGCTTCATACACTAATTTAGTGATTTCATACATACTAGGTGCCCCTACTTCTCCAAATTCTTTTAATATCTCTTCCATAACTTTTATTTTTTATTTGTTTTTATATGTTCTAACTACTTTTTTATCCTTTACCTCAAATACCATATTTATTTATATTTCTCACTTGCTTTTAATGCACTTGAAAGATAATCCCAAGCACCCTCATTAACTTCTTTACCGTTAACAGACATTACCGTGTACGCCCATTCATTATAGTGATTTTGTTCGTGAATAACAACATCATCACCTTTATCATTTTTCAAATGTAGTTTTTTATATGATACGTATTTACTCATAACTATTTCTTTTTAAATTGTTTACCAAATGTATATCCCACATAAAACCATAAGACAAAACCTATATGAATTATTAATAATGTTAGTGTAGTCATATCTATTTCTTTTTAAATTGTTCAACTAACCATTCTCTCGCATCATGTCTATGAGAACTTGCATACATATGAAATGCCCCATCAACTAACTTAATTACTTCTTCCTCACTATACATTCTTTCAGCTTGCCATTTCCCTCCATTGTTAAAAGCAAGCCAACTTATATACCAATCTTCATTTGCAGCAAAAGATTTAAAATCTTTTGCTGCATAATTTTTATTAGAATATTCAGCAGCAGCATCTCCTAATGTTTTTTTTTCCATTTTATTTCTTTTTAAATTGTTCAAATATTCTAATTGTAAAGTCTTTTATTCTCCAATATGGAATTTTAACTTTATCATTTATAGTTCTTTGAATTAACATACCTTCTTCGCAAGAAAGTTTAATTATTTCTTTAACTTCTTCCTCACTATACATTCTTTCAGATTGCTGCTCACATTCATTCCAGACTTTCATTAATGCTTGACAAACACTTACACTATCTGGAAAAGCCGTTTCATCTTGTATTTCTTTAATTCTATTTGCTGTCATAACTATTTGTTTTTAAATTGTTCAAACCATTCATTAAATGATACTTTGCATTCAATTCCATCAGGAACATTTGCTTTCCAATAAGCAATAAATGCTTCTGCCATATCTTCTTCACTATACATTCTTTCTGCTTGCCATTTAGCACCTAATTCAAAACCATTTTTAAATGATGTTGAATATAAATTACCCTCAACATGTTCATATAACATCCACGCGGTTTGCTTGGCTTCTTCTAACGCCATTTTATCCATTAATTGTTTCTCAACTTGTTTCTCTATGTCTGGATTACCATGTTTGTCTAACCAATCGGTAATCATTTTTCCTTCTTCTTCTTTCATCTTATATAATACAAATATACTAGTAATTTTTCAATTAAACAAGACATCCTCAACAAATACTCCCCGACTCGATAAATACGGTCTAGTACTTATATTTCTCATCTCATATTCCACTTCCACCTCATCAAAACATCTAACTGCGTCAGGTTTAATTATAACATGTTTCATCTCGTAATATTTCTCCACCCACAACTTCGTTAAATATTGTATTTGGGTACAGTTCATGTTAAAATAAAACTCAAAAAATACCCATATCTCAGAATAATTCACATGAACAACACCCTTTGACTTATTGTATTCTAAAATACATTTCCCATTTTTCATATGAAAAACACTATCAACATAATCATTCACCGTAAATATTTCCATTAAGCCGTAGTTTTCATTTAACCACTTAATACAACACTCCTCTATTTTAGTCATCTAGTTTCATTATATATGTCGAGGTATTTATTTCTAATCTCTAAAGCCTGTCTCTTTTGGGTGAACGTGGATACATTACTGATCCCATCTATACCATCCATGAATATCTCATGTTCCTTATTATTTGAATATCTATAAATAAAATTCATCTCACCCTCCGTGATGTTATATGTGGACATAATCATATCATCAATAACATTGATAAGATTCCCCTCCCCTTTAAGACACGCAATTACTTCAGATCTAAGTTTTTTCATATTTTATTATTATAAGTCACCACATCTTCAGTTGGTAGATTAATTAAATGGTTACGTACCGTAAATTCGTTTTCATGTAGAAAGTGTTTTAGTTTTTTATTCACCGACTCTATAACCATGTAACTATAAGATAACTGTAAATTTTTCATATCTTTAGATTTATAACAATCAATAAGACAGATAATATTATACACACCATCCTTATATTCCACCATGATACTATGTTCATCCAATACGTTTTTTATATACCTCACTACCGTATCCATACCACCTCAATTTCCATTCTATAATCCACACTCTCACTTAAACCATATGCGGTTAGTTTTTCCTTTATCCTTTGTTGTACTTTAGATTTAATCTCCTGTGGGTTTGCAATCTTTACGCCCATATTAAACGAGATAATAACAATACCATCGAGAATACTAAACCTTAAACATTCTTGCCTGAAGTCTGGAAAACAATCCCTGATTATATGCTCTATATATAATAACTTCACTTTCATCGATGCGGTTTTGTATAGGTAAAATTTGGTATCGGTATGTTGATTTCTTTAAGTTTAACAACATATAATGAATCTGGAAGGTATCTACCCAGTCTTTCGGATAATATTCGTTTACACGACGAACTTAACGTTTCTCGTAAATTATGCGCCACTTTACTACCCCTATAATCTAATGTGTAGATAACCTCATACATCCCATCGTTAAACTCAACTTCGCAGTTGTTTTCACAAGATAAAATGTCTTCAATATATGTTGTTAGTTCCCCCATGTTTCACAAACATACGGCAAAAATAATCGATAAACAAATAATTTTTATGATTGGTTGAAGTTATTTCCTATCGTTATAAAACGACTTATAATCGTCATAAACTTCAACAGTTGATGTCCCGTTCGATATATTATCAAATGAATCCCCGAAATACCCATTAATGATATCCCTTTCTTTTCTCAATATTAGACTTGCCCTTTCGGAGTCCACACCTGAAAAAGGTTTTTTAAATAGTGCAGTTAATTGACATCTGGTACGATCATATTCGTCCTTATAAATATCCACCGCGATTCTAAGAAAGTTATCAGGAAGAAAGTTATCAGGAAGGTTTTGTATATTACTATTAACCAAATCTGAAACCGCCGACTCTAACGATGACATGCCAGATGTTTCTTCTTTTAATATTTTTCGTATGTTTTCTTGTAACTTCATATTACTTTTTCGATGTATCGGTATTTTTTTTTAAAGGTGGGTAGTTTTTTAATGTGTATTTGTAAAATAATTGTTTGACCTGGCAACCTTTAATTTTTTTATCTTTATTATATTCATAGTCTTTTACTAAAATCATTTTATCCACGGCACCTCTTTTGGCTATACTTTTAGATGTTTTACAACTACCAACACTAGCATGTCCCAAATCCGTAAAAACCCAATCAGCCCTACCTCCATGTCCTCTACTATATAAACCAACATACGCATTACCGTCAGTACTTTTGTTAATAGTCACCGACCAGTTAACAGTATATTCACTCGCACCTTTTTCAATTTGGACTGAAACATTTGTTATGTCAGGATTATATCCGGAGTTGTAGACACTCATTAATTCTGCGTTTATTTTGTTATTCATCCCCCCAACGGTTGTACCTCCCGTGTCATTAAAAGCATGTAATCTATCACAATTTACTAATGGTGATGTATAACTACCTGTTTTTACAATTGGGAATGAAACACTCTCCTCAGTTATAACCCCCATCATTGATTTAATTCTATGTATGTTTTCTTGTAAATCCATAATTTTTTAATCTATTGTCGTATTTCTAATAAATATATACAAAACACTTATATTTAAAATCACACAAAATATTATTATAATACCTATCGTTTAATACTCTCAAGTCTATCGTTCCACACCTGAATTGTCACCATTGACCCATCGTTTTGTAATTCCTTATATTCCCTAACAACGAATAACGAACTATCCTCCACAATATTCTGATTTTGTTTCACCTTGTTATCATTATCCTTGTCAGTTGTAAAAATAGCAAACACATACACACCATAAATTAATATGAATAATAGTATTGTATACCAATGTTTAACTATACCACCGTTCTTTTGATCCATCGTATCTTCTGACATGATTGAGGTTTATATATAAATACTTTTGTTTTATGTATAATTATTATTTTTTAATTGACTCCCGTTTAATATTATAGTTAACCCCCAAACTGATCGTATGGATTAATTTAATGGTATTAATACTTCGATAATTTACAATGTCGGTAATGGTAAATGATAGTTTGTTTTTCTGTTGGAATATCATTTTTAATGTCCCGTAAATAATCACATCATTTGGTATAATCATATTTGGTTGATAGTAATACTCGGCAGATATTGAATAGGATTTATAATCATATTTTAATTTACCTCGAATTGAATGTCTGAAAACGGTGGTTGTTGGTTTCTGTGAATATATCACATTCTCAACCATGGCAGCATAAGACATGGACACGTATTTCCACTTATGTCCATACCCTAACCCAATAAAATTATCATACTTTAATCCCCTTGTTAGAGAATGATTAAAAATGTAACTAACAAATAATTTATCATACCCGATGTTTATTTTTTGTAACACATCATGATTCATTACCTTCGTCGTATATCCGAATGAGTACGTGGTATTACTACTAACAAACCTGTTACGTTTAGTTATATTATTATCCCCACTAAAGTTGACATTAAGAGTCTTGGTATCATTGTTGATAAACATACCAGTCAGGGCGTTGTTACAGACAAAAGATGTGGTATCCGATTGGGATAAGATTCCACCACCCACCAATAACATTAATACGGTTATGGAAATTAATTTAAACACCCGTTTTCAGTTAATTAAAGAGTCGTCTTTCTTTTCTTTAAATGATTTTTCTAATTCATCAACATTTTTAACTATCGACCAATTATTCTTATTTAAATACATCCATTTACCATCACTAAACCTCTTATAAACAAAAGACTCATCATTGTTTTCAACATAAACTATTGAATAATTATAATCCTCTATTTTTAAAATCTTCATATCACTACTCTTTTGTTGTGTCGATGAACATACGCGATGTACATGTAACCGCGATAATCACTAAACACATAATCTTATCACCTTTCTCCCATAAAGTGGGGTTAAAGTTATTTGTTATAAAGCAAAATGCTAAATACGTAATTATAAATATCACCAAACACTCAATACATTTTTTCATAATCTTATTTATAAGTTTTATTATACCACCATTTCTGTTGGTTTTACAAATATATATAATCTATTTTAATTAACCAACTGTTTTTTAACTATTTCTATTAATTTATCTATACAAGCTGATTCAGCTTCTTCGTGGGTTTTAAATTTTAAATCATTATCTTCTGAATGGTACACATAATCATTTTTAATTATATCATCAATACGAATGTACCAATGGATTGGAGTAGATACATGTAAATCTATACATCCAAATAAATTATGTTTCTCTCTAAACCATCTAAAAACTTGTGATTTTGTAGGAGCTGAAATTCTACCAACTTCACTTAAATTATTATGATAAAATTGATTCTGATTTAATGAAGTTAGTTCACCATCATCTGGGTCAATATCAAAAAATAACTTATCTTCAACATTATTAAGTCCATAATAAGCAAAACAAGGTTCATCAAAACCTAATTCTTTTAAAGCTAATGCTTCTGTGTAATCTATAAATTCTTTTTCCATCTTATTTTGATTTAAAGGTTTTTACTTGTTGGTTTTCCTTTTGTTTCAACCCAAAGTTTTAACTCATTATATAAGATAATGTCATCATTAAATGTTGATCCAAATCCTTTAAACATATAAAGAAATTGTTTTGCCCACCATAGTTTAAACTTAAATGGTAATTTGTGAAAGTGTTTTTTCATCTTATTCTGGTTTAAAGGTTTTACCACATCTATTACACTTAGCAACTTTTGGTACTACCCATCCTTTTGGAACACATCCAAATTCATCTAGATAGTCTTGTATTTTAGCAGACCAATTATGCCATCCTAACTTACATTGGATTTTACCTATTAATTTTTTCATCTTATTCTGATTTGAATGTTTTATTATAATAGTCTTTTGCCTCTCCATTTCTACTTCTAGGACCAAATGGTGGACTATAAAATCCATCAATATGAGCATCAATAATCTGTTGCTTCTCCTTTTCTATTGCTTGTTTAAGTAATAACCCAAAACCTGATTTACCTACGTTTAAATCGTAGCTGTTCCACTTTTCTTCTAACCATTCTACTGCGGTTTTTTCCATGTTATAGTTTTTCTATTTCAGATTTTACTTGATTCCAATATTCGACTTCGGCCCTATCTGTGTTTTCAATTAGTCCATCTACTAAAATTAATGCACATTTTTTTCCAGCTTCCCACCCAATTTCTTCAACTGAATAGTGTGCTCCTGCGTATGGTTGATACGAGTACGTTTGACTACTCATTTTATCAAATAATTCTTTTGCCTTTTCTTTTGGTGTTATCATAATCCTTTAAAGTCTTTTTCATCTGTTATTAAATGCCAATTACCATCATCCAATTTCATCTCATAACCATAATCCCTCATGCAGATGTGTAATTGTTTGCCCTCCTTAGTTTCAAGAGTAATAGAATTATATATCTCCTTTAAAACAATCTGATTCTCTATAGTTTCAATTCTCATAACTCTTAAAATATGTAATATTCGACTGCCGTCTGTTTCATATTTCAAATATAGTGAAATTAAATTGGTTAGTCAAAAACAAAATTAAAATATTACCTTAAGTAGATGTTTTCTTTTCCGCAATCTTTAACGTATTTTGAATATAGTTCAAGTGAAATACCCGTGTAATCGTACACTGTGTCCCAAATCTCACCCAATACATCATCATACATTTTTTGAATGCCTGATGTTTGTGGATATAGTTTTGTACCTTTACCACCAATAAATGTAACATCAACTCCTGGATAATTAAGATCATTGTCTAAATATTTATCATCGACATTATGTAATTCAAACCCACAAATAACGTGATCGTATTGTGGTAATACCAAGTCATTTAAAACCCTATAAATGAGTTCTTTTGTTGAGTTTTCTTTAGACTCGTTAATGAACTTCACATCATCTTCACAACTATCAACAAACCATGGCGTGTATATATAAACACTTAAACCCATTGATCGTATTGCGTTTTCTAAAAAATCTAAATCTTTACTATCCTCAATGGTAAACGATTCTCCCACATATTTAGATCGAATTTCATATTCCCCATCCGTCTTGCTATATTCTACCCATATATCACATAAACCATCCCAACTAACTTGTGACAATACCGTTCTAATGGCTCGTAGATTCTTTTCTATTTCATTTGGTGTTTCTTTATCTTCATTAATAGACTCCACATCATCTTCGCAACTATCAACCGGTATTGGAGCAAAAACCCCCACCTTTAACCCCATAGATTTTAAAATGTTTTTTAAAGAAAATAACTCATCTATTATGTCAGTATCGTCTGAAAGATAATGTCTTTTGATTGATTTAGATCTAATTTCGTAATCGTCATCTTCTTCACAGTACTCCACCCATATATCACAAAGCCCATCCCAACTAACTTGGGGCAATATTGTTTTAATAGCCCTTAGATTCTTTTCATTAGGGGGTTCCTCATACTCCTCAGTATCTATATAAAAATCAGGTTGATTATCGGATTCTCTACCTATATGCCAAGGAACTACATCTAAACCAGTGTATTGACTAATCTTATCACATACTTCGGTGGGTATCAACATTTGTCGGTTATCACGATTAGTATAAAAAACCATAATCTCATTTCTTTCGGGAACATATTCTACAAACTTAACATTATCAAACATAGCAAGTACAATATCCTTAACTAACTTAACGTTATTAGTTTCTTCCTTTAATATATGTCGTATCAGATTTTTCATTAAACAAAAATATAACTGTCAATTTCAAGAGTTTTGGCTTCTTGATAAAAGTATGGTTTATTTACTTCCACTTTATACTCATCAGGTATAATCTCATACGTATCGTTAACTAAATCTTTAATTGCCCTATTTTCCTCATAAGCATCAATACCTTCCGATTCGTAATCCAATAAACTAATGGGGTACGCATATGTCGATTTATCGTTGATTGCCTTTTGTAGTACACTATGTTTACCATCATACCATGATCTATAATTTAAACCATAAATCTCTTTAACTTTTTTTTGATCAATAACTAAGTGTATATATATCCCAAACATACCCTCATCCCAATCCTCTTTGGCCCAAACCCAACCAACAATAAATGGAAAAGTGTTCTTCACTAAACTAACCAACGCATTGATACCTTTGGATACTCTAACGCGATCATCTTCAGTTTCCTCTTTTAATATTTGTTTAATTAACTGTTTCATTTCTTTCTTAAATTGTATGCTTCATCCACCATGATTGCGTCCCTGCTTATCCCTCGTTTGGTTGTGACTCCCTTTAAATTGTATGATTCATCCACCTCGATAATAAAGATTTTAAACGACGAGTCAGTTGTGACTCCCTTTAAATTGTATGATTCATCCACCCATCTCGTTGTAAATGCCTGTATGTCAGAGTGTTTAAGTCCAAAACCTTCTTTCAAAAATAACCAAATGTCAGAATAATCTATGTAAACATATTTATTTTTTTTATTGTGAACCATTAGATTATTTCTTTTTTCATATCTAAATAAAGTCCAATTTATGTCAGATTCGCTCTGAACAACATCCATATCATCAAACATATGTAGGAATTCCATCGGATCATTATCGAATGCTAATTTTGCCAACTCTTTTGATCCATTAACCATTTCTGCGGTATCTCTCCATCCATAATCCTTAATCTGTTGTTTAAGATTATGCTTTAACGATTCCTCTTTTAGTATTTGTTTAATTAACTGTTTCATATATCATTATAAATATCCCATAAAATTAAAATGTGGACGTTTCCAATCTGTTATTGTCCTCTTAATCTTTTACTCTCACCCATCTTCAGTATATCTAAATACAATTTTTCTAAATCAAAATCAGGATCTTCCAACATACTCCTTTCTAAATGTTCCTTTCTATGCAAAGTATTTGAAACAATATAGTCGATCATTTGATCATCAGTTAACCCTTCAGGTTTTGTTTGTGGTGGAACGCAAACTAGTGCCGTTTCTGGATATTCCTCAAACTCATCAATTGAAATATCGTCTCTTCCAATCATAGTTGAAACCTTATCTAATAGTGTGTCCTCGAACCACTCCTCAATAACATATATTAAATAGTTTTTTCTTACAGGAATGTCCGTAAGCATTTCTTGGATTATGTCTTTAGGCATCTGTAAAGTTCCCCTATCAAAATTCCTTTCACTATTTTTTACTCTATTACTATGGTATTCATCAATATATTCAAACGCTAAATCAAAACTCATTATTTCCATACCATCATTACACCATTCAAAACCATAATTAAACTCATAGTGTTTTTCGTGATACATCTGCGCTCCTGAAATATAGTTATCCAACCAATTATAGATTAGTTTTTCCACACTTGGTGTTGGTTTAGAGTATTTCTTATTTACCTCTTGTAATAATATTTGTTTAATTAACTGTTTCATTTCTTTCTTAAATTGTATGCTTCATCCACCGGTTTATAGATAAGAATAACCTGTTTGGAGTTGTGACTCCCCTTAATTTGTATGCTTCATCCACCAAGAATTCATTAGTCTTGCCCCATCTATGTGTTGTGACTCCCCTTAATTTGTATACTTCTTCCAACCATCTTGTTGTAAGTTCCTGCGTCTCAGAGTAGTTAAGTTCGAAACCATCTTCCAAAAATGACCAAATGTCAGAATAATCTATGTAAACATACTCATCTTTTCTATCGTAAATCATCAGATTATGCCCTTTTTCAAATCTAAATAATGTCCAGTCTTTTTCAATTTTTGACTGAACAAAATCCATATCATCAAACATGTGTAAAAATTCCATTGGATCATTATTGAACGCCAATTTTGCCAACTCTTCTGATCCATTAACCATTTCTGCGGTATCTTTCCAACCATAATCTTTAACTTGCTGTCTAAGACTTTGCTTTAATGATTCCTCTTTTAATATGTTCCTAATCAGTTCTTTCATAATACTATAAATACCCTATAAAACAAAAATGTGGAGTGTTACCTCCACATTTCAAATGATTAAATCATTTCCTCAGCAAGTTCCCAAAGTTTGGTGTTCACTTGGTTCACAGCCATTATGTTTTGTAGCCCTTTAAGTTTAGTTCTTCGTCCTTTTGGTGATGAATACTCTAACCCTCCTCTGACGAACTTTTCTTGTACTACATTGAATAACTTCCACATATCGTCACCCTCATCTTCGGAACGGTTTGGAGTTATTAAACCAACGATTTCCATGTTATTTAAAACTTTTTCTTTACTGAATCGAATCTCAGATGATCTACGAACAAAATCAATTTTTTCATCTGTTGTCATGATACGTTCCATCATTCTATTAACAGATCCCTCAATCTTCGGTAGTTTACCTGCAAATGACTCAGTAAGTCGTTTTACGTCATCCAAATCGAATCGTTGGTGTCTAACATTAAAAGACTCCGCAAGTGCGGTGGGAACCGTTAATCCATTTTTACAGATCACGCGGTGGAGACCCGCACTAACACCCAATGTTGTTGTTCCATTGTGTGAGTTACGAATGATTGCCTCAACCAATGTATCACCCACGTTTGGTAGTTCCCCATTACGTAAACGGATTTCATGGACACCATATATACCTCTCCCTGTTTGTTTTGCTGACGCAATTTCCCAACCCTCTCTTTCAAAGTTTTCCAAAATGTCTACCGTTGGTACGAATACGTACTTATCTGACATCTTCGGAGATGCTGAAGTTGAGAATATTGAAGGTGCAATTGCTTTAATTTGTTCTGATGTCATCATATCTATATCGTTTTAAATGTTTTACGAAGATATACCATATTTACTATACTGCCAAACAAATTTTAATATATTTATTATTATGAACAAAAAAATAAAAGCACTTATCGATTCTAATGTGTTTAATAGTGATAAAATTACTTATGATATCAACGTTTATTCTGATGACTTAATATTCGACGTCATTGTGGACCACCGTAAACTATGGAAAAGTTCTGGTTATTTTGACCAAAAATATTATGATACCATCATTGATTTAGATAATGGTGTCTATGAAGAGGAACTTCAAGAATTTTTACCTTTAGTTGGTTATACTTTTGAGGAATTTGACATACGGTATCTATCAAATGAGGACTCAATAGATAATTCATTGGCATATAGTTATCTGTTTTCATCATTAGAGGAATTGGGCGTTGATTATAAGTGGCAATTCGTGACTGGTTCGCCTTGGTTATTCCTTACTTTTTTAAATTCCGACCAACAACAGTTGTATGATGTAGGTGAAATTTTAGAAAACGAATATGATATAGATACTGACGATATCGTATGGCAATTCATAAGGCAATGATCTTATGATGTTGTTAACACTTTTGATGTCACCTTTTTCACTATAAGTTTGGGGTATTTTTCTTTAAAGAACCTTTCAACCGCACCATTTTTAGTCTCCGTTGTATTATTGGGAAATCCTTTTTCCAAACCCTTACCTAAAATATTCCTGTCGTAATATAAATTACTTCTAATCTTATCGTAAAACACTATCGCATTAATATCTTTATCGATAACGATTATACATTCATCCTGTTCATTTACAGATTCAATAGATGTGTTTATAAACACAGACATCTTGTCTAATGTCTTGTTTATTTCTTCGGTATTTAACGTCGGTTTTTTTAAAAATTTGGCTATAAGCATCACAGTTCGCATCTTTCGTGGTTTTACATGATACAAATATAATTAAAATTGTAAACACTAGTATATATTTTTTCATTAATCATTTATTAAATTTTTAACTAATTGTTTAATACCTTCTTCACTAACCATACCAACAACGGTGTTAGTCATCTGACCATCCGAAAACGATTTAATCGTTGGTATACTTCTAATACCCAATGTGGTTACATATTCTCTATTTTGATCGATGTCCATTGTGTAAAGTTTCACATCCGAGTTTTCGTTTCTAAACTCATCAGAAACTTTATCGAACACAGGTTTCATCATCCTACACGGACCACAAAAATTAGCCCAGAAGTCCACGATTAATTTCTCACCATTTTTAATTTTTTCTTGTAATTCTAACGTTGTAATTTCCATAATTTTAATTTAATTTTTTGATGTCGGTATCGTTTAAGTATATAATAGTTTTTAGTCCATTTCAAGTAAATCCGCCCTATACTCATCAATTAACTTATCTATCGGACTTTTTATTAATTCAAAATAATGATTATTAAAAAAATTAATTATATCATCCATCGTTTCTATTTTTATAAATTCATCATTATATAACGACCAATCAATGTTACCATAAAATTTAGGATCATCTATTCTATCATATCCAGACTTAAAATAATCGGCATCTAAGGGCCAATCACAACCACCATCCCATAAAAATGTACCATAACCATATACTTGGTCACCATCGGCAGCCGTATACTCAAACTCTGCAGTGGCGTTACCATCCATGTCAATCGTAATTGTTGACCCATCACTATATTTGTAATCTTTAATAATAAACTCAGTACGATAAAGATAATGGTATAATAAATCATAAATCTCTTCACAATCACCCCCACTTATTATTTTTTTATCCTTTAGACATAGAATGATAACATCATAATCCAACCCAGTATAATTTTTAATGTCGTAAATGGACATTCCTTGATCATACATAGAGACTATAACGGATTTAGTTTTAATAAAATCATTATCGTTTTCTTGGAGTAATTTAAACTGGTCCTCCGTTACTATTATTTTCATATTTTACCACTGTCTATTTGTGTTATTATTTATAACATCTCTCACCTTTAATCTAATGTTACCTTTACCGACTATTTCTTCACACTCTAATCTTAATTCATGTATCATTTCATCAGCATCTATTGATTCATAAATTGAGTGAATGTATATGTCAACAGTAACAAACAAAAGACTACTTTCTTTACCTGTTAAGTAGTTTTTTGCTGTCGTTTTCTGAACATCAACGACTTTTATTTCTTCAGTCACATTAAGTTGGGATTCAATATACGTCACATCAAAATCCTCCCCCTCTTCACATTTTTCCTTTAATGATTCAAAAGCCATATCAATAACATTTTGCATGGATTCAGTATTTGATTCCAATAACATTTTATATTGATTCTCCGTTATTATTATTCTCATTCTTCTATCCAAAAATTTTCACCATACACAATTATTCCCGTCTTTTTTGTGATATCCTCAAACATAATCTCATCAAATATAGATATCATTTCACTTTCGACTTCCCACCATAAATCTTTATCATTACTGACATCTTTTAATGTATGTGTTTTCCCATCAGTCATTAAGGTTACTTCACCGTCACGTTCTATCATGTAGTTAACGTGTATTACATTATGTTCTTTTTCTGTATAAGCCCAACTAGTAACCTTAAATCTAAAATCATAACCACCTCTACCATCATAATCCATAGTGTCGAAAGTTTTATCATCCATTAGTTGGTGGGTTTTTTCAATCATCTTATCCCAACCACCAAGAAACTCACCATATAGTGTGTAAATATCTTTCCAACTTGTTGGGGTGTAGTTAATGTAGTCTAACACCTTGGGGTCTAATTCAATTTCCTCACCACTATCAAGTTCGCTTTGCCAAATTTTAAACAACGCACGTTTTGCTTTCTCCTCTTCATCTGAAAAAGATTCCATCAATTTATGGTATTGCGTTTCTGTTATTATTATTTTCATAATTAAAATTCGAGATTTACACCTATTGGTACACCAAAATGTTTTAGTCTTTCATACATGTAGTCGTAACACTCCGATTTTATAAACTCTTCGAAATACTCCGTATCGTATTCTAATTCTCTAAACATCTCAAATATGTCCATGTTTGGTACCAAAGTCTGTTCACCCGTTTCGTCATGATAAACATAACCATCAACTTTACCACCAACAACTTTACAGTTAATTTCAATTATCCCTGCTTCGTATTTTACACCATAAGAGATTACCTCAGTTACAAAAATAATAATATCAAGATTACTTTCACCTTTTATTTGTATTTCATCATGCTCTACCACATCTTTTATTTCTTGGAGTAACTTATCATATCCCCCGTTATAGTCATACCATATCGGTCGTATAATTTCATAATCTTCGTTACTGTCTTTTCTAATATCGCTAACCTGATAAATGATTTCATCAAAAGTTGGTTCTTCCCCATGTTTTTTTTGGTTATTCCAAAGAGAATATAAAAACTCTCTAAGATTTTCCTCCGTTAATGAGTTATATTGGGCTTCAGTTATTATTATATTCATTTTAGTTTCTCTTTGGTGATTCAATGATTACCGATTCGTTTGGTTTATCTTTTTTCTTACCTTTTTCTGGAATTTCATGTTCTTTAGGTAATATATCGATACCTATTTTTTTACCAAATATAATTAAAAATGGTACTACAGGAATTGGAATTGGGATGAGCGATATGGTAACCATTAATAGGTTTTTAATTACATCGGCAGATTGTCCCTGGATAAACTTCATATCTTTTTTATCTAAATCGAATTCTCTATTTTTTGAGTACGACTTTACAGCATAAACTATAATTCGAACAAGGGCTTTTGTTTCTTCGATTTCTAACTTCGCTTTGTTTTTAATCTCCATAAATTTGGACAATACTTTTTTGAAAACACTGCTCTCAGTTTTTTCTTCAAATAGTCGTAAATCCCCCTTTTTAAATTCCATACATATAAATACCATACAAACTAAAAAAGTCAGGACATAATCCTGACTTTATTATTTATAATAGATGGATTTAAATTAACCCGTAAAGTTCCACTTTATTCCCCATCAATTCAATCGCTTTGGCAACTGCAGATTCTTTACTATTTAAATTAGCTAAAGACACTTTTTTTCCGTGAAGGATGTTATAAACTGTCGATTTAACCTCACCTTTCGCACAATTGCGTGTAGTCTCTTTTTTAGACTTTAAGGTATCTTTCGCGTAGATATCCAAGTAACCAACTTTGCAAATGTAACGTCCTTTGTTTCCTGTTTTTGTTGCCATAATTTTTGTTTATTTTTTAAATGATTAATAATAGTACAAATTTATATAAACTATTTCGATTATTCAAACTTTTTCTAATGTTTTTTTTGTGATTTCTATCCTTTCATTACAGATGTCAACATACTCTTCAGATATCTCACTACCAATGTAATCCCTATTCAATAATATACACATCTTAGCAACAGTCCCTGAACCAATAAACGGATCATAAACCAAATCACCTTCATTTGTCCAACTAATAAGATGATCTTTAACCAACTCCTCTGGAAATATTGCTGGATGTTTATGTGCTATCTTATCTTTTGATGCGAACCCTCCACCATTAACGTATCTCCAAATATTATTTCTTGGGCTAAAGTCAGGTACGGGTTTAATATTCCCAACCTCAACCAATTGCTCATTATCACCAATACGTTTTGTGTTTTTACCCCAGTTTGTGTGACCCGCCCATTTGTTTGGTTTATCACATATTAAATTTACAGTTTTTGGTTTACCCTTTGAAAACACAAACATGTACTCAAAAATCTGAGTGTATCTATTACTTTTTGAACTTGCGGGGTATGAACTCGAGTTTTTCTCATATATCATAGTGTCGTGTAATAGAAATCCTGCTTCCATGAATTTTAAAACTTGCCTGAAACTTGTTCCTGTTTCCGATCCCTTTACTACTTGATCGTTGACAACCCATACAACTACTCCACCATTTTTTGTGGTCCTATATAGTTCGGTAGTTAAGGTATCGATGTCAAAAACAAATCCATTGTATTTCCTAATACCATCATAAGGTGGTGAGGTTATCACCATATCATAATAATTGTCAGTAGTTTTTGATAGGGTTTCTAAATTATCCTCCAAATAGATTTTATTTTTTTCCATAATAAAAATATAATGGAATTAGTTTGATTAATCAAATCGTTAATGGATTATTTAATTTTGTTTTCCTTTACGATGTCGTCTTTTTTGTGATTTTTCCAAAAGTCTTCGAGTTTGTCATAGTCACACTTTTTTTTGTGGGTGTCATAACCACATATATGACAAAAATACGGATCATTATCTTCTGGGTTTATTGTCCAAGTATGGTCGCACTTATCACAATTAAACTCTTTTGGATTGTTTTCTCTTAATATGTTTAACTGTTCTTTTGTAACTATAATATTCATTCCTCTTTTTGATTTCCGAGAATAAAGTTCATGTCGGTAATGAATTGGTCACTTTTAGCCAAATCCATAATAATGTCTTGGGGTAATTGTCCACCCAATCCTCTTACTCCGTATTTACTACCAAAACTATTTAGTGTTTGTATTGTCTTGGTTGTTGTTTCATCACCAACAAGAAAGTCTTCATAATCTTTATCCGTTAAATTGGGAAAAGTTATTGTTCCAGTCATGTCAGCTTCACTTAAAATATTGGATGATAATCTTAATTGTTTTGATCCAGAACTTTTAGGTGCCATTGCCGATCCACGATTAGCTGCCAATTGTACCACTTTTTCTTTACTAAAATAATATAAATCAATTTTATTATCCTCTTTTGGTATTCCAATTAATAATGAGTCGATACCCTCTAAAGACATTCTAATAACGTCCTCAGCAATATTTACTAAATCGTTGTTTTTAGAATCAACTAAAAATTTTATTGGGTTTGTTGATGAGAATATAGTTCTAAGTTCGGCTTTGTTTTCAGGTGATCCGTTATAAGACTCATAATATTTTTTTAAGCTGTTAGCGATAGATTTAACAACAACAGACTCCCCTTCATTTTTTAAAGTTTTTAATGATATTTTATTTCCACCAGCGGTGATATCGAATGGTGATGATTTATCTGTTGATATATCTCCATTTAAAAATCCTGCTATCATCCCCTCAAAATCAAATCCTCTATTTCTTGATGTGTAAAATCTTTTATAGTAATTATCAAATCTAAATTTAGATCTCGTACTTACTTGTGTAAGATTTAAGGACATTAAAGACGGAATAGTCCTATTAAACTCTATAGTTTTTCTTGATATTTCAGCACTTATAATGTTACTTATCGCATCTTTAGAGCTAAACATATCTAAAGGAATCAATTTAATTTTTTGAAGTTCCCTTGACATAAGTCTTTTTAAATCTTCACCCTCTATCTCGTTTAAAACGTGACTTAGTTTTTCCATTTTTTGTTCAGCAATTGTGTAATATATATTCTCCATCTTTTATATATAATCGTTAAAACTATCATTTATGTATTTTTTAGTTAAGCTCCAATCTGGATAGTCAGGAGTTCTAAAGTCCAAGTATTCGTAGGCACCATCTTTCATCATTGCTTTAATTACGTCAACATACTGACCATAATATTCTAATGATCCATCATTATACTGTGCGTATGTTTTATTTGTATATATGAAATCGTATATAACTTGTTGGAAATCATGAATTTTAATGTACTCATGATACACTTTTTTTCCGTCAGATCGTTCTGTTGTCACTGTCTCCCAAGATGAGGGCACAAAATACCTTGATAACTCTCCCCACACATTATCATAGATTTCTGATCCATAAGCAGTGTTATAGGAATTCGTATGTAAAGAATCCAATTCCCACTTTAATTCGTCTAACTCGACATTTAACATCTCCATCATGGCTGTTTTATCTTTAATTAACCTCATCACATTCTCACCAGTTATTTGAAAGGTTCCATCGGTTCCTTGTTCATTAGAAAAGGTGTGAAATAAATCATCATCATAATCGTCAGTTGATAATTCCTGACCGCCAATGCGTTTAATAATATATTCAGATAAATTATTAATATTTTTCTCATTTAAATCATCAATAACGTCATCATACACATTATTTACGGTATCATAAAATGGTTCCCACGCATCTTCATCCAAAACAGCTTCTGCATAACTACGAGTAGTACCATCACGAAAAAGTTTGGCAGGTTCATCCCTATCTCTAATATATAAATAATAACCTCCATTCATAAAATGAACATCAGTAACCAGATTTTTCATTACATAATTTAATGTTTCTTGTGGGTTATTATTTAACTGATGTAATAATAATATGTTTTTAAAGTCATTAGGAACACTTTCATAATCTAAATCTCCAACTTTACCCAACTCCTCCAAGTATGGTAAGACATCCTCAAATTCATCATTAGGGATAAAATACAAATCTAAATCATCAATAAACCCAGATTTATTGGCGTACTTTAAAAAGTTGAGAATGTCATTAAAGTATGGTTGAATATCCTCGTCATATTTATCACCATTAAAACTATCAACTAAATCGTCCACATTCATAATTAAAACGCTATTGGTGCATCCTCAAATTGGATGTTGTCTTTATCTAAAATAGTATATCTACTTGTCGTATTTTTAAAAATGTAAACTTTTTCAGTGTCGCTAGATGCGAAAACCAAATAATCTACAGGTTTTTTATCTATTTCCCGTATATTATAACTCATTATTTTATAAAAATTTCCTACTCTTTTTAAACTAGTTAATGGTTTGACTTGGAACTTCGCCTCTTTTCCGTTTATTTCATTAACCATAACAAAATCAATACCACCTCTATCTGTTTTAGATCCAGGAATTGATCTACCCTTTAATTTCCAATTTTTAAGTTTCTTCAATGCGTTGGTTAAGTAGTCGTACGCTGTTCTTTCGTTTAACTCACCTTGATAAAGTGATTGCGTATTTTTTAAAATTAGACTATCAAATATTGGCCCATTTTTAAATAATTTATTTCTATTTTTTGACATCCACGTAATAAATTCCTTCATTACTTCAGTGTTATCCATTATATTTCCTGTCTCTTTTTCGTACTCACCAACAATAGTTTTTCTAACTTGTGGGTTGGTATCAAAATAGTTTAGTATCGACCAATCACCACCTTCAGGGTCGTAATCAGTTAATCCTTTTTTATTTAACAAATCATATACAGTATGTATACCAACAACTCCTCCACCACGACCTCCAGGCCCTCTACTACTATCACTATCCCAATTTGATTTGTATAAATCCTTTAAAATAAAGTATACCTTTTCTTTAAATGCTACCACAAAATCGTTTGAATTTATACTGATGGGTGTACCCCTGTTGGCAAATAATGATCCCTGTTGTTCGTCCTCTTCAACCAACATCAGGGTTTTAATTCTACTAATATTTTCGTTTAAATTTTCCATTATACTAATTTAAATTCACCTAGATCTTCTGTTTCTGAATCATCAAAATTTTCGGTGTGATGTAATGTTACTGTTTTATTTTCAAAATCAAATGTTATTCTACCATCACCACCTTCATTATTTTCCCAACCACTATAATGGGTGGCAATTACCTCATAACCGACATATTCAATATCACTATTTATATGAACACTTCCGTGATCGGTATCTCCGTAGTCATTAATTTGTCCACTATCACCACCACCCTCATATGAAATCTCTAAAGTATTTCCATAATCTTCTTTCATTTTTTCAATGAAGTTAGAATCGCCCAATTTTTTAAGTTCCGCATATCTTTCTCCCCATTGTCCCTGTGGTTGGTTTTTTAACCTTTCAAAAGTGAAGTCATGTTCGTAGGTATTACCCCCTCTAGTTCCAATTTCTAAATTAACACTAAAGGTACTATTAAATGGATTATACCTTACATAAACGTACCCATACCCTGTGCACTCATCACAATAAAGATAATCCACAAATTCATTACTATTTTCTCTTAAAAACCCATCAACTAAATCATTTAATAGGTTATACCCCTCACTTTTAGTGTCTAATTCATGACCCCCTGAACTACTTAACGCATCAATACCATCTAACCCATCATAATCAGATACATGTGCATACGTAAATATCCCTTCTTCACCAACAACCGCCATTAAAAAGTGGTTATACCTATTTAGTATTTGTTTATCTTTTTCTGATATTTTAATGTTGTTCATATTAATAAATATATCAATCCTCAAATTCTAACTTCTGAGTCCTTGTTGCCCATAGGGGTCTTTGTTTATTTTCTACAATTAAGAACCATTCTCTCGCCGTTGGTATGTACCCATCACAGTCTTCTTTTACGTGTTGTTCTCCCACGTATCGAGTATAAACGGTTTTACCATCACTATTTTTAAACTCAGGACCAAACCTTTGTTCCATCTCAAAAATCCCTTCTGAGTGGTGTCTCCACATTCTGTGAAAGGAATGTCCATACCAACTCTTAGTTTCGTCAAGATAATTATGAAGATGAATATAATCCTCCCATTTTCCGCCAAACTTTTTTGCGGAACTTTTTGCATGAAGTATTGGGTGTGCCATAATGTTTTTGATTTAATTATAGGTTTTTTTTATCTAAAGGTAAATTCTCATACTCGTCATAACCATAAAAAGTAAGATGAATAGAAATTGGAAAGTCAGTTGCCATGTCTTCAATTAACATATCGTGTAAATGTGTGATGTACCATTTAAATTCACTGTATTCGTTTTCTACCCAATCGTAATAATAATCATCATCATCTTTTTGTATGTCACTTATTATAACGTTAATACCTGCAACGGTTCTATCTCCTTCACCTAATACTTTACCAACCTTCATAAAATATCTAAAAACATATTCTTCATAAACTATTTCATTATCGTTCCATGAGTTTACCTCATCTTCAAATGAACTTTCAAACTCTTGGTTTTCATAAAGTTTTTTAAGTGTGTTTTTTATTTTTAAGTTTTCTTCAATCATTGTTATCTTTTTGGCATTACAAAATTTAAAAACTGTCTAATCGTTTTAATAACCTTTTGTCTATTTGTATCTAAAGTACTTGGATTATATTCTCCCAAATCAATCACCTCTTTGTCCGTTAACATATCGATAACTTTTTTTTCCATCGATTTTCGACCATGAAAATTATTGAACCCATAACCCGGTAATCCCTTAAATGATATCTCAATAACATTCATTGGGGGATCTTCACCAATTTGTCTTTCTTTTTTTTCTAACCGCCTTAAAAGGAAATTTAAAATGGATCTATCAATATCGTTGTATTGATCAGATATATCGTTTTTTTCTTCTTCGGTTATTAAAACTTTACGTACCATATTTATAAATATCTATTCATTTAATAATGTGAACTCATTAATCACATCTTTAAACTCTAAATTGACTGGAATACCTTCATCCAGTAGTAATTTAAAAAAATCTTTTGCCTTTTTTTCCATTATTAAGTCAAAAAATAATTTATTTAATTCTGTTTGAAATTCCTTGTGGTGGTATTGAATCCCAGTAACTTCTTCAATTTTACCCCAACATAATGTTATCTTAACTCCACCAACGCTGCCGATATCAATAAAAGTCTTTTTATTATGTGATTCAATTTCATCATGTAATACTATTTGTTTTTTTTTGGGGTAATACGTTACCTCATAAAATTCTCTAACATAACTTTTTACCGCGTTTCCAATTGACATACATTATAAATACGAACGAATCTTTATATCGCACCTTTATCGATAAAGATTACTTCACCATTCTCAAATCCAACATTAATAGATGTTTCACTCATGATTAATTGTTCTTTAATCCCCGATTCTATTGTGAAATCGCTAGGACCCATAACCACTTTATGTCTTTTTGTCATTGTTGTTATCGGATTTTGAAATAAACCTATCTGCTCATTATTGGCACAATCAACCAAACTTGGGAACATTCCATTTACTGTCACAATCGCTTTATCACCAATAATAACATCCTCATCGATTGTTAGGTACGGCTCCTCTTTAACTACAAATAATTTAAATATTTCTTTCATTTCTTAATTTTATTAATGTTTTTATTTCCTTCATATGCCTAATTTATTTTTATAGTTCATATCCAAAATATAAGTCTTTAAGTTTTTAACTAAAGATTCCGCATCACTTTTTTCATACATACCAGGATATCTGTCAGCCAATTGATTTGTATCTTCCATATCACGACAACTACTTAAAATATCCTGTAACATCGATTTTAACATATGTTCTTTATCGTAGTTATCTTCAACTTTTCTTTCCAATGTTTGTCCTTCAAGTTCTTGGGTATAATCAATTAACTCTTCAACAGGACTTAAATCCATTAGATGCTCATTACCTTTGAATATTTGTTTTATATTTTTCACCCTAAGTAGTTTAAAATCTTTTCTTTAATACCCAATTGTTTTATCCCCTCGTTAGACTTCGGAGTTAACACAAAATTATCTATCGCCCATAAATCTTTCCATGGCTCACCAATTTTACCCATATTTAAATCATCAATAGCCACCCAATGTGTTACTTCAGGATGATCGTGAAGATATTGTTTTATTTCAATTGTTCGCATTTGTTCCGAATCCCACATTGTCGACCATATAAAATCATCACCATGTACGGTACAATCTTTTAAGTTATCAGTTAACGCAATTGGTTTTTTAATAATTCCTTGCTCTTCATAATATTCACCAAGCTCTTCTAATGTCGCATATAGTTTCCAATCTGATGATACAACAATTTCCGCCCCCGTTTCTTCGAGTATCTTGTTAAGGATTTTAATTGCCTTTTTATCAAAATCATCAAAACGAAAAGTCACTGGAGCATCGTTAATATTTTTACTAGAATCGGGATTCGATGAACGATACTTCGCAAATTTCTTTGTTCGTCCTCCCCAATTGTTGGAAAGAGCAATAACTCCGTCGTGATCCAAAAAAATCAATTTCATAGTTTTTTCCTTTCCTGTTTAACTATTGTTAGTGCGGTAGTTAATGTCCGATACGTGTCCCAAAATCCCCCCCTATCATCTAAAAAAATGTTAGCATATAATTTACCATTCACACCGTATGGTTTATCCCACTCATCATGCATTTTATTAACTCCGTGAACAATAATACCCATTTCTTCAACTTGTTGTTTAGCCTTCTCTAATTGGTATTCACTTCTTGCCGTGTTAATTAAAAATATAATACCTTCTTCTTGACATTCCAAAATCAAATTAACCATTTTTTTACAGTTGTCTTTAATTTCTTCATTGTAAGGTATGATGGTATCATCAAGATCACAACCAATTATAATCTTACCGTTCTTTAACCATTCAGTTACCAACCTATTAACAAAAAAGTTTGCGTGATGTTTCATATTAATCTTTACGTATTAAAGATAGTACTCTTACTTGCGCTAATGCCGCGCAAATCCAACCATTGGCAACCATCCAATCTTTTGACATTATATTCATCACCATGTTAATTCCGTAAATTACCAATAAGAATATTTCAAAATTTCTGCTCATACCGTTTTTTTTATTTAAAAACCTACTTTACCATTTCCCTTAATCGTTGGTGCCCTTTTTAATCCTTCGAGATTACTCATCGTCTCTTCAAAACTTCGACCCATAACTATAACCGAAATTACAACTTCTTTTAGATGTGACAATGACATACCTTCAGTTTTTTTAATCCACTCTTCAATATTAACATTTTTTAAATCATCCTCATTTAGTTTGTGGTTGATGTATGCTCTTCTAATCTCTTCGTTAGGTAATTCCACTTGGTAACGTCTATCGAATCGTGAGGGTCTGTTTGTGATACGTTCTTGCAATTTTTCAGGGTAGTTAGTCGTTGCGATATATACCACACCATCGATTTGTTTTACACCATCAAGGATGTTTAATAGTCTGGCAGTTTGAAATCTGTTTTCCCCAGCCAAAGAATCGATGTCCTCCAATAAAACAACTAACGGTCGGTTAGGTTCCACCTTTCTAAATGTCGCAATAAATGATGTAAATCTGTCCACATCTTCCTCATCTTTAACATTTAATACAATACCATCCTTTTCAATTAACTGTTGTGAAATTAATTGGATGATTCCCGATTTACCACATCCAGGTTCCCCATACATTAAAATACCCCTTTTGTGAATATAATTGTATTTCTTATAGTTATCCGCCCGATCCCAAAAATTATCGATATCCAGTAAAATGTCGGTTATCTCGTAGGATGGTAGATGATACAACTCATCGGTTTTAAATGGTTGTTTTTTTAATGTGTGGGATTGTAAATTGGAGTTCCAACCAATCTCGTAAACCCCAGCAGGGACTTTAGGTACTGTAACATATGCTGGGGCGTATTCATCGTTTTTTAAATTACTCCAACAAGATGGTATATCTAAATCTGGTGTCACCTCATTAAGCATCTCATTATAATCTTCATCTGAAATTCTATTGTTGGTATTTAAATGTTTCATGACTATTTTTTAATTATTTAGTTCATACTCCTCCAGGATGTGATTGTTTAAATCGTCCCAATCTTTTCTTTTTATCGCAATTCTAACACCATCAACAGTACAGAAAACTTCTTCTGCAAGTATATGTGGATCTTTTAAACTTTCGACATTAATGTTTATTCTACTGTAATACGCCATGTCATTGGCAAATCTTGCATAAATTTTAAATTTTTCCATCTTTTTTTCCGTTTCTTTTTTCATTAAAGGAGGTTCTCATTATACCATATTCCATAATAATCAGAATAAATCTACCCCATGCACTCTGAACTAACCACCAATTAGTTACGTTAAAATCCCAATATATTAAAGAGAATAATAAGTACCAAATTATATTTGTGGTGATAAAATCGCTCACCTTTAACCCTAAAGGTTTTTTTTCGTCATCTAATAACATAACCGTGTATTATAATTAATATTTTTTCAAGTTTATCAGTTTCCATAGTGACAGCCCTACCGTCTTTTACGACAATATCCATAATACCTAAGTCCTCTTTCATTCTATCTGCTTGGATTTTGACTTCTTTTTTTGCGTCATCTTCATGTTTAAAGAACCCAAAATATGAATCACAATTTCCAGTTTTATCACACACACCATAAATAATTTCTCTTGACATCATAATCTATTTGCTATTTGTTTTATTAAATTCTCCTCTTCGTTTGTTAATTGATAATGTCCATTCCATAACTTCGATAGATTATCTCTTAACTCTTTTTCACCGTTCGATTCCTCATCACCCCTCACCAGTCTTCGTATTTCAGGATTTGGGTGTGAACCTAAACTTCCATCATCATATAACCATTCCGCCATATTTCTTTTGTCACTTCTATCCATTCCACTCCAAACATCGCTCAAGTCAACATCAACGCTAATCCATCCCATATTTCATTTTTTTGTAAAGTTAATTAATAAAAGTGAATCTATCAATGTGAATCACCGTAATTATGTTTTTCACTCGCTATTAAATATCCAGGGTTTATCACTTTGGAAACCTTAGAACGAACACCTGTTACAGATTTTACAACTATACCTTCGTGTGGTACTTTAGTTCCCTCTATGAAATTATCAAACACAAAATTATCTTGTATTCCCTTATCCCAATTACCACGATACAACACTTCAACCTGTGGTAAATCTAAGCAATTGAAGTGTACCATTTCATTTATGTGTGATTGGTAAGTACCATCAACTTCAACATCGAACCCCGCAAATTCTATATCGGTTAAACCATAGTCATAGTTTTTTTGTATACCAGCCCCGTAGATTTCACCATATATAATAACACCTTCAGATAAGTCGTATGGTTCGTATGTGTCCTTTACGTGTTTCCATAAATTACCTCGTATTCTGTAGTTTTCAGCAATTGTTTTCCATACGTCAGTATCGTAGAATCCTTGTGAGTCGGAACCTTTCTCAACGTTATGACTACCCATTACAAACTCGAATCCCGCCCATTTATTACCAAAAAAGATTTTAACACGATCCAATAAAGAAAGTCTTTTCTTTCTCACAATTCCATATCTGGAATTTGTTCCGTGTAGTTTACGAGTGATTACAACCTCATCTTCCTCATTGAACATATCAGGTACGTTTTTTTGATTAGGGAATTTGTGATACACCTTGAAGTTGGGATTTTGGTGGTATTTTACTTTACGTCCCCCAACACTCAACTGAACGGTTTTTACTGGTGGTTCGTATTTAACAATACCCAATATCCCCATCATGTCGTCACCATCATTAACATTACTTTCCAAAGATTTTGGTGACAAAAATTTGAATGGTATTAACAAACACTCAGAGTAAACTCCACGAAGTTTTACTGTACGAACTCTTTGACCTTTACGAAGGTAGTTAGTAACTTCCATCAAGTCAGATAACGCTTGTGGTATTACCGCATCTGTAGTAGCAACAACCATTTTATCGCCAATCTGGTATTCACCCTTTTTGGTTATGGCATTCCACCCACCGACAGTCACCAATTCTATGTTGTCAGCTCCTGGTATTTCAACCACCGAACCTATTTTTCCTACATACGCAACACTATTTTGATTTTCCATGACTTCCAAGTTTTAAATTTATACTCACTGATAAATGTTTCATGTTACAAATATACTAAATGTTTTTCAATTACTCAACATCATCGTCATCATTCGAATAATTATTAAACGATTTTGGTTCGATGAAATCAATAACCCTATTTGAATGATCTTCTTTCATCAATTGGAGTTCCTCTTTCGATGTGAGAGGTTCGGATGGACGATATCCTCCATGCCAATCCCTAACCGCATCACCTTTCGAAGAAATCCACTCATCCAACCTTTCCCAATCGACTTCAACACCTTTAATGTAACTACCCTCATTGGTATACGTTTTCCATTTAGTATAATCTTCTTCCGATTCAATAAAATACGTTCCTCCGTAATTGTCGATTTCTAGATTAGGATTTGTTGTGAATATATCAACGATACCGTCTTCTCCGTAATATTGATAACAAAGTTCCTGTAGATTGGCAGCATTTTTAGGATGTTCCTTCCAATTTCTACCATACGAACGGACATTACAGATATAGATAAACCCATCCTCGTAGTCGCGAATCCGATCATTTATGTCTTCTCTTAATGATACTAACTCATCAATTGTAAGGTTAGAAATATCAATGTTATTTTTTTCCATGTTATCCATTTTTTTGTTCAGCGTACTTTCGTATTAGTTTGAATATTTCTCCAATATCTGTAAATTCAGATGGTGGACTGTCATTTCTTCCTGGAAGAAAGATTAAAGTAAACCCATGATTCCCCTCGAATGTTTCAGTAACTCTTTTACCACAGATATCATTAATATAAATCCAGGGATAGTTACCAGCAAGGTTTACTTCAATTCCAATTTTTTTCAATCTTTCAACGAATACTGTGATCTTATCACCAGTTTTCTTTGTACTTGTTTCTGTTTCCATTTCTATATAGGTTCCAAATTTAGTTTTTACTTCCATAACATTCCAATTTTTTATCCGTTACATTCCACAAATCTTTTTTTCCTTCAGTCATATGACAATTGTGTTTCTTACCGGTTCTCTCAGCAAAATCAACAATAGTATCGTTGTTACGATTACGTATAAAGTGGGGACACTCTTTGCAAGGTTTTTTCATAGAACAAATATATGAAACTAATTTGGATAAAACTATTTATAAAAGTATTTATATTAAAATTTTTCGTAAATGTCGACATATAAAATTTTAACTCAAAATTTAAAAAAAATTGTAACTCAAAATGGGTTATTTAGATTAATATATAAAAGGACGGGTAACGATGTTGGTTGTAAATACCAATATTACCGTACGGAAGTCACCGGGTTTTTAGTGACAGGACAAACCATATCGGAAATAACGGGTGAAATCACCTATGAGGGGGAAATGGTAACATATAACACACCAAAACCTAAATGGACGGATGGTGAAAATAATAACGTCAATCAATGTAACTCAGTTCAAATTGGCGGATTTAATGGTTTAAATAGTTAAAAAAATGGAAGATAGATTAATATCAGAATTGGACTACGTTGGTAGTTCGGGGTACACACTAAACGATTTACTTGTTTTAGTGAATTATGATGTGGCTGAAGGTACCACTAAAAACACTAAAATAACTGATTTAAAAAATTACGTTTTAAGTTCCGTTTCTGCCAGTACTAATGCTACCATCACAGGATTCACATATAATGAAAACACATTTACCTTATACGATAACTCAGGTAGTACCTTTAGTGCGTCGATAAATTCATTAACAGGTTTAACCATAAATGGAAATTTAACCGTTACAGGGACAACCAGTTTAGATTCCATCAATGTTAATACAATATCGGCAACAACCTATCAAAATTTACCTTTAGATGTTTTTGTTACTGGTGGTACGTATACCAATGGAGAAATAACGTTTAGAAATAATGCTGATAATAATTTTACCGTTAATGGTTTACCAATTGGTGGTGCAGGTGGTCAAGTTTATTATTTAAACATATCACAAACACAATCACCGTATAAAGAATTCAGTCCTATCGAATCAAATAGTGGTGAACAATTCGCAACTGTATCTATACCTAGTGGAACTAGTTCAACAATAGAATCTTTTTTAACTCCTGTCGGATATCCAAACACTTCATTAATACCGGCAGCGTATTGGAGTTTTTATTTACACACATATAAAGAGGATTCAAGTGCTAATTTTGATTTATATTGTGATGTTTATATTAGAGCAAGTGGTGGTAGTGAAACATATCTTTTTTCAACAGACCCTACAGATAACATTTTAGAGTCACCAAATGTTACAATGATATTAACAGATGGTTATTTTAGTGGTTGTTCTATCAATTCAAGTGATAGAATATTAATTAAAGTTAATGCAACAAATACTGGTTTTTCAACTAAAACAATAACATTATTTAGTGAAGGTTCAAACCATTATTCATATTGTATAACACCATTTAGTAGTAGTAGTGCATTAAATTGTGAAAATTTAAGTGGTTGTAGTACTATACAAATAATTCAATCTAATTTAACTACAAAATTAAATAAAAGTGGTGATACTATGTCTGGGACATTATATGTACCAACAATATCAGCAACGACATATCAAGGTTTACCTTTAGATGTACGTATAACTGGTGGTACTTATTCAAATAATACATTTACTTACACCAATAATTCTGGGGGTACATTTAATACATTATTTAATACTGTAAGTGGCTTAACAGTAAATGGAAATTTAACAGTAACTGGTACTACATCAATAAAAGCATTAACAGCTACAACAATATCAGCAACGACATATCAAGGTTTACCTTTAGATGTACGTGTAACTGGTAGTACATATTCAAATAATACATTTACTTATACTAATAATACTGGTGGTACGTTTAGTACATTGTTTAATACTGTAAGTGGTTTAACAGTAAATGGAAATTTAACAGTAACTGGTACTACATCAATAAAAGCATTAACAGCTACAACAATATCAGCCACAACTTATAGTAATTTACCAACAGATATACGTGTAACTGGTAGTACATATTCAAATAATACATTTACTTATACTAATAATACTGGTGGTACGTTTAGTACATTGTTTAATACAATGACAGGTTTAACAGTAAATGGTAACATTATAGTGAGTGGTGGGACCCAATCATGGTTTAGTGGTAATTCATCTTCTGACCTTGTTAGAATCACACAAACTGGTTCTGGCAATGCATTGGTTGTTGAGGATTCAACAAATCCAGACGCATCACCTTTTGTAGTTAGTCCAACAGGTAATGTTGGTATTGGGGTGTCTTCACCATCTGATAAATTAGTTGTTAGTGGTAAAACCGTAACAAGTACGATACAAATATCATCAGGTGGAACTGTTGGTTATGTATTAACTTCAGATGCTAGTGGTAATGGAACTTGGTCATCTCCATCTAGTTCATCATTAACAAATTATATAGATTCTTCAACAACTTCTGTTGCTGTTGGAGACACATCATATACAGTTTTTCCTAATATCTCAATAACCCCAGCTGCTGGAACGTATTTAGTTAATTTTACAAGCGATATTGAAACATCAACTAACATTAATGATTGGATTGATGTTGCTATATTTTATGGTGCTTCAATACAAACAGCAACCACTGTTAGGGTAAGTAATTTTGGTAATCATTCTCAACGTGGTTCTGTAGCTACACAATGGATTTTAACTGCGAATGGTTCAACAGCAGTTGCACCATATTATAGAACAAACACAAATACTAATGATTGGACATTATATAATAGAGTATTAACATTAATTAAAATAGGATAATAAAAAAAAATTATGAGAAAATCAGATAAACTTAAAAACTTTAAGAAAATAAACTTAATTGTTGAGAATAGATATTTAGAATCAAAAGGTATAGGTTAACATATTAGTAATTAACTATTATTTTTTGAATTTAAAGTCGGTTTCGATTTTTCGTTTACCGTATCTTTTTTCCATTAATTTTTGGTGTAGTTCCCAATTAATTATCGATTCGTTTGTTTGTTCATTATCCGATGGAATTAATGAATAAATTTTAGAAATCTTTTTAATTAACTTGGTTGCCTCATAATTAAACCGTTCACATTCATCAACAAAAAACTTGTGAACGTTATTTTGGTATTTACTTATATGATTTAAAAACTTGTTTCTTACACTATCAAACCCCTCGTCTTCATCGTTATTACCCATACCTAAACTTCTCATTAAAGCCCTCCTCATTTCATTACCATCTGATGTCATACGATCAAAATTATCTTTTTTAGCGGATAGTAAATTAACATAGACAATGTCCATAACTACCTCTATTTTTTCATCCTCACTCATAGTTTCGTATGGGACATTCGCATGAGATAATAACCCTTCTACTCTATCCATTTGTTCTTTTAGTTTTTCAACCAAATAATCATAACTAAAATTTCTAATCTGTTTTAATTCGACAATTACCTTATCGTTTTCAAAAAAGTCTCTAAATTTATCCCTTGTGATACCATTTAATTTCATTCTCGTTGCCATTTCAGTTGGTCGAACAAGATTCTCAACCCCTTGTATAAAATAACTATACCTCATAAACTCATTGATTATTGGAATTCCAAACTCCAATCCTGAACTTGAGTACGTTTGGTAATCAGCATCACTACCTATTAAATCTGCAAGCTTTTTTTGTTTATCAAACTTATGTTTCATTTCATGAGCAAGGATAGATATTAAATTAACTCTATCCTCAATAAATAATTGATAAACCTCTTGAGGTTCCCATCCACTTTCTGGTGATATGAAATTTAAATATAAGTCAATAGAATTATCTTTATAGTTTACCTTCATTAATACGTTTCTATCAAATGTAAAGTCATTTGAAACTCCAGCTGAAGCCATAACAACTGGTCCATCATACCCATCTATTTCGTCGATAGTTACCGTTAAATCTAACTCGTCAATTATATAATCAGATATCGATAAATTTAAATCTTCTTCGTAAAACACTTGTTTGGTGTCATGTCTATCCAAGTTTTTTATTTGACTCAAAACAATCTCATACAGTTCACTTGCTGATTCTATAATACTTTTGGGTACACCCACCGCTTCGCTTAATAGTTGTGTAACCATTAAGTCCATTTGTTTTTCAGTTATAATAATTTTTGCCATACGTATTTTTTAAAGGAACTTTTCATTTTTATTAGTAACAACAACATCAAATCTAACCCATCCATGAGTATTGAAGTAGCTGGTACCTTTAGGTAATTCAACATAAAACCAAGTATTGTGTTGCCCATCAACCCATTCACGTACCACTTTACCAACAGGATTCGGCCATTTAATCGTATCAATGATATTATCAACCCACCCATTATTAATTGTTGGTTCAGTTCTAACGTTCGCATAATCATGATCTGACGTATTTCTCGGATATAGCGTTTTACCGATTCTTGAATATTTTAATTCCTCACTACTCGGTTGTGTTTTTTTCCCTCGTTTGTTCGCTAAAAATAAATTATAAAATTTTTGATTTCTATCTGTTAATTCTGTTCCTCCCGCATATCTTTTGTATTCTTTTTTTGCTGTGTCCCAATCTTTGGTAACGACAGCTTTCACAAAATTAGGGAACTTACTTAACCCAACATTATAATTATAATCGATTAACATTTTAACTTGTTCATCATCTAACGTATATTTTGGGAAATTTTTAGTAACATAGTCTCTAACAACAGATTCATCATATTTTAAATCCTTTTTTAAAAGTTTAATCGCCTCCGTTTCGGGTATTTTCATACCAAGTTTAACCTTCGAGTCCCTGTTTTTTGAATGTCCGTACCCAATCGTTACTACCCCAACTTTATCGGTATATGCTTTGTGTAACCCAGTCGGTTTATCGATAACCTTTCCTTCTACATCTTTAATGTAATCTATAAAATCTGAATCGTCAGAAATTGCTTCGTTGATCAGTTTGAATTGTGATTCTGTTATAATAATTTTCATACCTATAAATATATTGGAGTTGCGATTTATCCCACAACCCCAACCATCCCATCTAAATGGTGATCATCTGATATCTCGGAACCGATCGAACGTTTAGACATAATTTTAATTATCTCATCAATACTATACGGATCCAACCCGTTTCCATCTACACCGACATCCATTTTTTTACCATTACCAAATTTATTTTTACATCCTGAATGAATGTGCCCATGAAGGTGGATAACCCCTTTGGACATCCCATGCCAACTTTGGAGTGGGTAGTGACACAAAACAAATTTACGGTCGTTTATACTCACCTCCAAATAGTGAGACACACTCAAAAATTTACTTCGTATATTCTCTCTATTGTTTTCAATGTGGTGATCATGATTTCCCAGTATTAGGTGAATATTTTTACATATTAGTCTATCCAAAAATATCTCAATGTTTTCAAACCCCCCAAATGAAACGTCACCCAACATAATTAGAGTATCGTTTTGATTAACAAAATGGTTAATGTTATCCACCAATCTTGCATTCATTTTTTCAACCGTCAAAAAATCTCTAGTCGCATCGATTGGTACTTCACCATCTTTGGTTCGCCAATCCGTTACCCCACGACAAATATTTTTGTGCGAAAAATGGGTATCTGAAGTAAACCAGACCCTACCTGTTGTTTGTATTTTTTTAAAACTCATAATACAAATGTAGTTATATTTATTAGAATGAAAAAGTTTTTATTATCCTTATTTTTTATTTTTCCCCTTTTATTATTATCTCAAAAAGTTTTAAGAGATAGTGTTGTCATTAAAAGTGACATATTTAAAATTATCTATTCGGAAAAATTACAACAACCAATATCTGTAAAGTATTCCGTTCAATGTCCATCAGGTACAGCATCGAGAAAGGGTCTCGATTTTTATATTTGTGATTCAATCATTACTTCAGACAATAAAGACTACGATGATAATATCTGGGACAAGGGTCACATGGCTCCTGCTGCTGATTTTAATTGTACTATAGATATATTGAAAAAAACGTTTACCTATTTAAATTGTTCACTACAACATCAAGATCTTAATCGAACCACTTGGAGATTATTGGAGGAGTATGAACGAAGTCTGGCTTTAAAATATAAAATAGTTTTAGTTGAGATAATATGTGAGTTCAGTAAGACGTCTAAAGTTTTGACCTCAGGCGCTACCGTTCCAGATGCGTATTATAAAAAAATCACATATGAAGGTAAAACCGAAATATATTATTTTAAAAATAAAAAACCATCAACAACTGATTTTAAAAAGTTTTTAGTTAAAGGTTAACCTCGAACCTATCTTTCATCATTTGTATTTTATCTTCTGGAACTTCATGCGCGTTTTTACCATTATGTCTATTCTCAACAATGATAGTAAACACTTTATACCCATACTCCTTTGCCAATTCAAAATAAGGGTTTATCTCCCACTCTTGCGTGAAGGTGTTTGACACGACAATCTTCGGGCATTCCAATACCATGTCAGATTGAACCATTCCTTGGCACCACTTGTGGGCATCTTTAATTTTGGTAATGTCGAATTGGTAGTTACCTTTTTCATCAATAAAATATTGATCAGCTTCGTAGTGTTGTCCACCCAATGTTTTGGCGAATGTCGATTTTCCTGCTCCGGGAATTCCACGGCATATCGTTAGTGTCTTTTCCATATTCGCTACATAATATTTATAGTATCTTTCACACCATTTTGAATGGTATTTTCAACGCTTGTAATATTATTTAGTCGGGTGCGTCTGATATCTTTTACCCCATTTTGAATGGTATTTTCAACGCTTGTAATATTATTGTTCCAAGATTTGAAGGTGGACTTCACCCCATTTTGAATGGTATCTTCAACAGATTTAGGAACTTTAAATGTTTTAAAATGGGTGTACTTCACCCCATTTTGAATGGTATGATCAACTCTAAATCGTTTGAAACTAATATCTTTGCTGGTGTGCTTCACCCCATTTTGAATGGTATTCTCAACCTTCGGTTTAAATATGAATCTTTCTTCGTACCACTTTTTAATATACTCGGTGGATTCACTTACATCCATACCAAAATACACCAATAACTCATTGAAGTGTTGGTAGTTATACCATAACGTTTTTGTCTCGGTAAACTCAGTAACCCATTTTTTTTCCTCCGTAAAAATTATCCAATCACTACCATTATTATGATAAACGTCAGCACCATCAATTTCTTTATCAAAAATGTCAAATATTAAATTCTCTAAATTTTGTTTCTTATCCATAATTACAAATGTATGTGATTTATTTATCAAAACCAAACTATTTATATTGATATTTATAATTAATGAAGATAGTAATCACAGAAGAACAATATAAAGGGATACTAATAGAAAGCACCTTAAAGGACACATTGAATGATTTAAAAATTAATTCAGGTATTTTATTCACGTTCGGAACAGGTATTGGTGCATTCATCGGTCCTGTTGAAAGATTACTTTCGGGATCTGGAGTTTCAATGAATGAAAAAGACATCATCCTTTTAATTATAACATCATTCGCCCTTATTATAAAAGATAGTGAAGGAATTACGTTATTAGAAAAGGTTAGAGAGAAAGGTTTAATGCCATTACTTAAAAGTGTTATTAATTTTGTAACGAACGTAAAAGATGTTTTAAATGCTGTGGCAAAAAACTTAATAGGGGTTACCTATTCGTTACTAGATATTCTAGGGTTCGCATTACTTTTAAATCCAACAATGAAAATTATCGATGATATTATTAAAAATAATAATATTAGTTCAGACAATGTGGAAAAACTATTATCGGGAGCCGCTCTGTCAGCAACCGTCTATTCACTTAAAAGTGTGTTTGGCAAACTTAAAGGTAAATTTAAAAAATCAGTTAACGAGGATATCAATCCTTCGGAAGTCGCAATAAAAAACATATGTGATTCTGAAAAGTTTTGTAGTGCTCAAGGTGAAATCACTTTTGGTCAGTTAAAAGCATTAGTAGAGTCATCAACCAATAAAAGATTATTAAAACATGTAGGTGAGGGTGGATTTAAAGCTACCATTAGATTACTGCCATGGTTTTTACCACAACTAGCAATTGCGGGGTTTGTGGCATCATCAATAAGAGCTGTTAATAAAATATTAAGACCCACATTAGAGGAGACTGATAACTACAAAACGTGGTGGGGTAAAGTGGTTTTAAAATCATTTAATTTAACGGAGGGTGAACTCGGATTAACCGATCCATTCTCGAGAGTATTTTTCATATCAGATGGTTTAATGACAATGTTAAACGATAGATATAAAGTTAAGTTCGCAAGATACATCTCTGAAATTGCAAGTGAAAAACCAGACGATGAACCGGTACCTGAATTTTTTGTTGAGAACGAATTAAGACATTGGTTGAATGATAAGTTTTTACTTGATCCACCTTTACAATCTAAAACACTTAAAGATAGTACTGACTAAACAGCACTATCTATAAATTCTTACTCATTATAAAAATTTAATTTCATTAGTAATTGGGTTCCAATCAATATTCCATGGCTCATGAGAATAAAGATATCTCTCGTTCAATACAGACGCATTGAAGTAATGGGTGTGTCCATCGAAGTAGTGTCCGTGTCCACTATGGATGTGACCACAGATGTGGATTTTAGGTTTGATTTGTTTGATTCGCTCCGCAAGTAATTCACAACCCAAGTGAACATTGCGGTTACCTTCAACATCATCCAATATTCCCCAAGCCGGTCCGTGAGTAATTAAGATATCAATCCCTTCAGGTATCATATCCCATTTTGCTTTCAACTCTTCACCGTTTTTAGGTAAGTTAAACGCCCAATTGTAGAACTCAGGTTGCCAAGGAGAACCCCAAATTTTAATCTCAGGACCATCACCGTCTTGGACAGTCATTAACTCATCTTGGATGTAGTCAATAGTTTTGTATCCTGTTAAGATACCTTTGACTTTCTCAACGTTGTTTTGGAAACCCCAATCGTGGTTACCCGCAATAAATATTTTGTTATCATAGTTCAAACCATCGTACCATTTTGCGAACTCACGAATCTCGTGTTCGTAACCCATAGAAGATATGTCTCCAGAATGCAACAATAATGATCCGCCAGGTAAATCACCTGTTAGATGTTTATGCTTATTATGCGTATCAGAAATTATTGTTAACTTAATTGTTTTCATGTTACAAATATACTAAATTATTTTGAATTATCACCAATAAGTTCTTTAACTTTTCTAGTAAGTATCGATTTGTTTTTTAATTCTCTCAAGGATATCCTCATTAGCTATATTCTCATTAATTATGATTTGCTCCAAAAGATCCTTGATGTCCCTTTTACTTCGTTCCTTAGACTTTCTTGTTGTTTTTAATTCAACCTCATATAGGTAATACGAAATCTCGTCCACGTTTTTTAGTTTTTGGATGTACTTCTCGATTCGTTGATCAAGTTTTCTGCTACCATACACATCCATCAATTCTGGGAACGCCTTATCTAGTTCATCCAATCTACCTTTTAGGTATTGTATTTCTCCGTATTTTAAAATTTGCTCTTTTGTCATTTTAATTAATTAAACCGTTAACGATATCTGTTAGTTCATCTAGTTTGATTGGTTTATCAACAAACTGGGACGCACCTGTTCGCATTGCGTGCAATATTTTATAATCATCTGTAACCGCAGTTAAAAATATGATTGGGGTTGTATCATCTTGTTTTTTTATCTCACCACACATTTCTATACCATCCATATTTGGCATACGTATATCCGTTATAACAATATCGAATTTTTTCTTTTCAAATTCAGATAACCCTATGGCTCCATCTAATGCTGTTGTAACATCGAAACCATTTTTATTAAAGTGATATGATAAGAATATTAAGATATCCTCCTCATCGTCCACTATAAGCATTTTATTTTTCATATTCTTTTAAGTATTAAACATCCTTCTGAGTCAAGATTAGGAAAGTTATTAAATCTATGAGAAATAATCATAATTTTGATTGTATGGTTATCTAACTGTTTTTCAATAACTTTCATTTTTTATACAATTTAAAGTTCGTATAGCCACTAGTTATAACCAATACTACATTATCGCTTCGATTTATAGTACGTCATAAACCCTTTAAATATTTCATCGTCATTCTCTAGTTTAGAATTAACACACCACTCTGAATACATTTCAAATATTTTAATAAAATCAGTTTCTTTAAACTCAGTATATAGTTTTTTAGTTATCGGAATGAAGAGAGTTTGAAAATTTTCTTCACAATTATCAACATTTATTAAAAACTTAGTAAAATCTTCATACAATTGAGATAATTCTAATTTATCTTCAGTTGGGATATTCTCTAGAAATAAGAGTTTTTCGTATTTTTCAACCAAAGCATCGTCTAATTCTTTTTTCCTCAATGAAGCGGCTTCTTCAAAGTTTTTTATGTAAAATCTGTTTTTCATATTTTTTTATATTGTGTTAATGTTATGTATAAATCAATCCCCAATTTTTCTTGTAACATAGTGTCAATCGCATCTTGATTATCAGCGTAGTTACTTGAATTAAATAAGAGTTCGTGCATTATTTCAAGCGTTGTTTCTTTTTCTACGCCAATATTAGCTAAAGTTTCAATAATGTGTTTTTCTTCTTCCATAATACAAATATACTACTTATTTTCCAATTAGTCAAGTTTTATCTTAAATTAACCGTACTGGTTATAACAAGGTGTATAAGAAAGTTTGCTATGAGTATTCGTGGTAATTTGAAAGTTCATCTAAGCAAACCTTCTCATACACCCAATCGTTAGCTGCAATAGCACGAACCTACCGATAAACCGTGAGTGTATTTGGATTTTCCGCAATAAAGACAATTGCCTGATGTAAACCTTCCATCTGAGATATAACTGCATTCTTTTTTATTTTGCTCTTCTATTTCTTTAATGCAACTATATACATTGTCTTTTATCCATTGAGGAGTATTAACACCTAAATGCTTTTCTATTATTTTATTGTAATCAATTATCATAATTTTAAATTTACTTGTTAAAAATACTGCACCTAACAGCATCTACACTCAACGGCTTGAAACGTTCGCTTCCGATAGCCGTTAAGCGTAGTTGCAAAACGTTAGAAACAATATTCAAGAACTAATTCCAGTTCAGATATTCTAATTTCTGAGTTCCTAATACTAACTGATAAGTTAATAACAACATCAGTTTCTCTACCTTTAGTCTGTATTAACTCTAAACAACTACTGATGTTGTTTTTATGTCCTTTAATCCGTTCTTGAATACTATTTCTAACATCAGATATATGTAATTTTTTATCTGTGTCATTAACTTCTGTGTTCTTATTATCTTTATTCATATTATTTAAGTTTATTATTTCAATTTAAGAAAAAACTCCATATATCTGAGTATCGTTATGCGAAATTTTAGAACCACCCACGAGAAACTAATTCTACAATGGTTTTTTCTTCATTCACAATATCATATCTTAATATCTCCCATTTTTTACCTAATGGTTTTGGTAATGGAAATTTAAGCGTTTTCCAATCTACGCTATTATTTGTATCTGCAAAAAAGTGGTTGCATACACTTACGCCACAATTGAAAAAACCTTTTGGGATTTCCACCTCTATAATCTTACTTGGTTTCTTAAAAAAACTTCGCATAACAAAGGGTTTATTCAATGGCTTAGTTTCGTGTTTCAAATTATCAGTTTTCATATTATCAAGTTTTGTATTTCTAATTAAGTTTTGTGCGTAAAGTCGCCACTAAATAAACCCTCAACCGTTAGCAACAAGGCTACATTTGTGGTTTAACCAAAGAAACAAATTGCCTATGTCCTTCTGTCCTCGTTTGTTCAGTCCATCCTAATTCTTTCTTTATTCATATTTCTTTTAATAAAAGTTCTTCTCCAGTAAGAGCAAAGTATAGGTTTTGTAGTTGGTGTACGTATTTAATTTCTTTTCCAATCCAGCTAAACTTATTTTCTCTTTTTATATGTGGTGTAAACGAATTGTTTTCATTTTTAAAAAAATACCATTTTCCCACTTCACTAGAACTTAATTTGTCACTTATTGAATATGTGGTATTGTTTTCTTTTTTAAAACCAAACTTCAACAACCACTCTTCTGTTAATAAAATAGGTTCACATTCTATATCATAAGACCCACTAGTTGTAGTCCCAAAAACTTTATTTTTTATACTCCAAAATAAAATTTGTTTTGCTCCTTCTTCGTATCTGTTACTTCCATCATTAAACCCTTCAATTTGAAATTCTAATGTTTCTAAAGGAATGTCTCTTTCTGAAAACTCTTCTTTTATTTTTACCCAATTCCCAATCCTTAAATCACTCGCTTTCATAATTTAAATCATTATTAATAATACCGTCAAATATAATTTTTGGACTAATCTGTTTACCTCTTTGCTCTAACCATTTTGTATATTTAAATCCATCATTATGTTGAACAATCCGTATTCCTCTCCACTTTACCTTACCTTTTGTAATCTCACCCTTTATTGGTGGTTCAGCCATTTTTCTTAAAGCTGATGTAAAAATTTCATCTTCCCTTTTTAGTTGCTCCTGAATGAATTCGTTTACAATATTGTCCAGATTAAAGTCTGGTGTTTCTGGTAAATCAAAATTTAATTTATTAACTATTGGTTCCATATTATGTGGTTTAATTTTTAAAAAGGGGTATAGTACTTTGATTGGGTATAACTATAAGTGTAAACGATTATTAAAGTTATTATCACTAATATTACCTTTTGTTTCATTTTTTTCTTTCTCGTCGATTATCCCATCTAATTTATCACTAACCCATTCCAAATCCTCTTCTGAGACGGAAATTTCCTTTAATGCTTCGAGGAGTCTTTGCTTATCCAATTCTCCTTGATCTCTTGTCCATTTGTTATTTTCTTTCTCCATAATTTCAATTTTGTTTACCTATACAAATATAGTTATCCGATTAATGTTAATCAACTATTTCTGCAACATAAAATGAACCATCACCAGTTCCATATGTTTTAATAATAAACGACACCTTATCTCCAACACTAACCTCAGGTGCAAATATGTCTGGGTTCAATATTATTTCACTATAATATATTTTACAGATCTCTTCGTTCTTATAATATCCGTAAACTTTTCTTGGTTCATATTCAATATAAACCCCGATATTGTCTTTATGTCTAATGGTTCCTGTTTTCATAATCGATTAATTTGATAGTGGTGCTTTAATTGTCGGATGTGATTGATAGTTCTCTATTTTAAAAGTAATATCTGGATCTAAACTATTAATGATTTCGTTGATACCTAATAAATGCCAATTATCATTTCCTGAATTTATTTTTAATGTTGGTAATGGAAAAGGTTCTCTCGACCTATAAGGTGGTACAGTCATGTAATCTTCACCAACATTATTATTAAAGTCTTGTTCGACATCTAAATTATATTCCATACCAGTTTGGTAATTATTCTCAAACCAAATATCATAACGTTCTTTATATGTTAATTCTCTACCTATTTGTTCCTTTGCTTGTTCAATGTGATTTGAATATAAATGAGTATCACCCAAGTTTCCAATCAATTCATCAGGAACCATATTAACTGTTTTAGCAATGATTTCTAATAACAACCCATAAGAAGCGATGTTGAATGGGATTCCCAAAAAAATATCACACGATCTTTGCGACCACATTAATGAGATTGCTCTGCGTGGTATTCCAAATCCATCATATTCACCATGCCAGTCACCATTAAATGGCCATAGATCGCAAACGTATCCTCTATCTTCAAATATTTGTTTTCTCTCGTCCAAACTAAACTCTCTTGTATAAACTTGAAATCCGAAATGGCATGGCGGCAATGTCATTTCATCTATATCACCAACATGCCACGCTGAAACCATTAACCTACGTGAGTCTGGGTTTGTTTTAAGGTCGTTGATTAGGTTTGCGATTTGGTCAATATGTTTAGTTGTTGTTCCTGTACCTTCATTTCCATTTTTAAGTAAGTAACCGCCTTCTTTAATATGCTTCCAATCTCTCCACTGCTTCCCGTAAACTGGGCCTAAATCTCCGTACTTCTTAGCAAACTCATCATTTGTTTTGATATAGTCAACGAATTCTTCTTTTGAATATGTTTCGAACTCATACTCATTAGTTTCGTTATTATAATATGAACTACCATATTTTATTTTATCTATCTCATCTAATTCCCAATATCGCTCACAATAAGCTTGATAAGCGTCTCCATCCCAAATATGACAACTATTATCAATTAGGAATTTAATGTTTGTATCACCTCTTAAAAACCATAATAGTTCGGTTACAATACCCTTAAAATACATCTTCTTTGATGTAATCAATGGAAATCCTTCAGACATATTATGACGAATCTGTCTTCCGAATACTGAAAGTGTGCCTGTCCCAGTACGATCCTCCTTGCGGACTCCATTATCTAATATATCTCGGAGTAAATCTGTGTATTTTTTATCTAATGTATTCATAACTTATATTTAAATTTCATCTTTCTTATTTTTAACTAATCCCGTCAAAACAGATAGACATCCACCACAAAATGGTTGGTTTAATTTTATTGTTTCCATGTCAGTTTCACAAATTAAACATTTAGGTGTTGGACTAAACGTGATACGAGTTGGTTTTTTAGTTTCCTCTTTACCATATTTTTTTCTTAAGTATTCCGCCCACGCAGCTTGTTTTCTACCATGTGTAAAAAACCATCCACAGTTTATTTCAAACCATTTTACAAAATTTTTCAACATACCAATCATTTATTTATTGTTAATTTTACGTTTTACCAGTTTTATTTCCTTCGCAATTTGGTTCCTGTCATCCTCAAACGTTCCAAGATATTTTGGATCAGATTGGATGGTTACAACCCTTGAGTACTTATCTGTTAAATCCTCAAGTTTTTTTTTTAATTTGTCGATATCCTCCCCATCATTTAGTGTCGATGTGATAGTATATTGTCGACTCCTTAATCTACTTTCGAGTGGACTAATAATGTCGTAATGGTAACTTCCCCAATACGTCTCTGGAGATTTATTAATTAATTGTTGACGAAAATTTCTGATTAATTTAAGTACGGTAATTGATTGCCGATATGTCTCGCAAGAGTCAATTACCTTTTCTATCCACTTTACCACGTCTCCGTAGTGTTTACTTCGCTTTTCCATATTGTAAATATAGAAATTTTATTTTAAAAAAACAATCCCCAACTTGTCAGATGAGGATTTAATTGTTGTTTTTTTTATTTAATAAATGTTTTTGTATAAACATCTCTGATTGCTTGTATTCCGTTCGGTCGAATCTCTCTTGTTCCTATACCCGCAAAATCCTGTTCTGTAATCGAAGGAACATCTTTTAACTCCGCAAACCTAAGAGAGTCATAATCCCATTTAAACCACTTATCTTTAATTTGGTCGAAAACATAAGCATCGTTTTTTTGATTGATTGCCATCATAACGGCATATCCTGTACCACCATCAACTACGTCATTTTTAGACTTGTTTTTGTATCCTTTAACGGATTTCCCGCCAGCTTCGATTATAGTACCAATCGCAAAAACTTGTTTTGAATATTTAACCTGCGACCAGTTTCTAGCCAATAGATTCATATATTTATGAATACCAAACCTACCCAAAATTTCGTTTGCTTTGGTTATTTGAATAACACCTTCTTCATAATCTTGGTCGGAAATCTCCACCTTATTCTGAGATACGTGCGACTTTGTTCTATAGGAATAAGCATTGGTTTTGACACCAAACTCTTCACCAATCTCGTCCCAAACGGTATCTGATCCCACCGCCCCTCCAGAATGGCACGTTATTTTGGTCAAATCTATTTTTGTGTTAAAAATATCCATTAGTCTAATATGTTTTTTAATTATCTAAAAATATACACTTCTCAAACTCGTAAAGTTGTTCACCCCTTGTTGATCTAACATGTAAATTATAGGTGTATCCAACCATTTTATATGGTTTGGTTACGTTTCCACTTTTGGTTGCCCTTATCGATTCTAACGGATTGGGATAGATGTTTGAATTTGGTTCGATATTTTTAACCTTGTCCGTCCAATTAGAAATCCCATACTTACCATCGTATCTAAATTCTTTACCGATAAGTGATTGTAGATTAAAACAATGACTGGTTTCATCCTCATTATATTCAATTAAATGTGGATGTTTTTCTCCGGTGAGTTCCTCGTAATGGGGATTTAATTCACCAGTGTATGGATCATGTGTTGGTATCTTAAATTTCATTTTTGACAATGGCGTTTGTTAATTGATTGATTAATAATTGTACTTCCTTAAAATCGTGGAACCTAACTGAGGGGTCTGTATTAAAAAATTCAACATACCATTCATCATCTTTAATCTCATCATTGGTTCGTGTAATAAAGGTAATACCATCGACAATATCTAAAACGTAGTAATACGTTTCATCATCTTCGTGCTCTCCCATTTCTTCACTTTTAAACCCTAAAAGTATTAATTCTCTTTCCGTCATATCACTTATTTTTATTTATTATATTTTAAAATATAAGGTGGTTCAATTCTAACCTCACTACCGTCACTATTAAAATAATAAGCAGTTTCACTATCGAAGGATATCGTATCGGTATACCATGTTGCCGGATACCTTCGATTTGATTCTGCCGATGGTATGTATACCTCACCATTAATCTGGTATTTATAAGTCTTAGACTTACATGATAACAAAATTAATACCCCAAATATACTAATTAATTTTTTCATTCTGTTGGATTGTCATTTTTTAAAATATGATTTAAATTTCATCCATACAATTTCAGGATAATTCCATAACCACCAAAAAAATATATAAATTTTTCTCATAAATCAACTATATTGAAATTGTTTATTTTATCGGTGAATACATTATTGTTTTCATCGTGTTTGCCTAAATTGTAAGTTATATATGTCCCATTTTTAAAATAGATTTTAACCATTAAGAATCCTAATTCGGAGATATAAATATTATCTAACTCCCCAATACCTTTAGGGGTTTTGACTGTTGGTGATTTTGTCATAAATGCTATGTAATGTGTTTTCGATTTGTGATTTAATTTCTCCCTCGTATTGAACTCGGATATTATCAACTTTATTGTCAAAATGCTCAATAATTTTATTAACGTCCCTTTCACCTAAATTAATAACGTAGTGATAAACGTGGTTTGTTATCTCAATTTTGGAATCAACAATAATAATAAATATGTCTAACGGTTTGTTGATAATATACCTCTTATGTGAAAGTGGTGCGATTGTAAATTTAGAATCTGGATGATTAATCATTTTTCGACAAATAGCCTTACAGATATTCTCATACCCTGTTGGTTCCGCAGGTGTTTTAAACCAACTAGACCCCTTTTCCCATCTATAAAACTTTACTCTAAAACGTTTTACTAATCTTTTAATCTTATTTTTTAACATACCCATATTTTTATAAAAATTAAGTATAAAATAAGGATAAGACAATGGGTTACTTAAATTTTTTGATATTTCCTTTTGATCTCATTTGATTTGCATAATCCAACCATGTTTGTTTAATTAATGCCCATTCTTTTTTGTGATCTTTAAATTTCCTTTTGTTTTCTTCGAACCATTCATCCATGGCGTCTTCTAAAGAAATTCTTTTGGTTTTTGATCTTTTAATGAGACCCCTAACATATGCTGGTATTTCAATTTTTGATGTTAAATATTTAAAATTAAAATCTTCGTCTTTGTGACTATACTCTTCATCGTTATATGTTTCCTTGTCTTGGAAATTTTGCTGTTCAACATGTTCCAATTCGTGCTCTATCGTTTCTTTTACTTCAGCAACCAAGTCGTTCATGTTTTCTGGAAAAGCATTAGGGTTAAACGTAATCTCGATAAATATTTCCTCCATGTCAGCTTCAGCCTGTATCGAAAACGGATCATCCATTTCTTCATCCTCTAAAAAATAACATTTAAAATCGAAGACAGCATATTCGTCACCTCTTTCAAAACTTAGATTATACAGTTCAAAATTCTCATTTTTTTTAAACTGTTTGATTACCATTCTGGATAGTTTCAATGAAATTTCATCAGTCTTCCTTTCGGTAACTAACGTCTGTTTGATTCTCTTTACTAATTGTTCAATTAATACTTGTCTCATTGTTGTAAGTGTGTCATCAATACACCACCGAGTGATGTTGCGTGGACCAATAGGTGGTTGATCGCTTCGATATCTAATTTGGTTTTTCTTTTTGTGAAATCAAGACCTAGTGTCCCTATAAACTTATCGTCAATTGTTTTAATAGCAAATAGATATCCAGATTTAGATCCAGTATCTTCAGCAATATACTTTAATCCGTATGTTGCTACCGTTTCATCTTTAAAATCAGGGATTTCAATAAAATCGTCACTTAATAATCGATTAATTGATTTTGAAAACAGATTAACTGGTATGTTATGGAAATTACTTTGAACTGACGCAACACCTGGATGTACCGTTTCGTACATGATTGAGAATTTAGCCATGGATTTACCTGTTGGATAAAAGTTACCTCCGTTGTGGAATTGTGTTATCCAAACCCTATCCGCCTTAAACTCCTCTTTAATATGTTCGATTTTGTTTGTTACCATTTCAGCAACTCTTAACGTTTCTTTAACCATGTCTGGTTTTTCTTTCTTTTCCAATTTACTCTTAATATAGACTATTAAAATTGGACCTAATACCCCCGTTATAAATGCGATTATAATATTTACGTAATTTACCATTTGTTATTATTATTTTTTGTACCGTTATATAAATATATCGTTAAACTAAAAACCCCCACATTATATGGGGATTTTAATTGTTAATTTAATTTTAAAATTATTTTTTGTCAATAATAGACCAAACCGCACCTGTGAATGTCATTGCCGCACCAACGATCTCAACGATCATTGTTTCACTCACAAGTCCCTTCATTACGAAGATACCACCTACGAATGTAAATGCGTGTCTAATAATTCCCATAATTTGTTCTTTAGATAATTTCATAATTTAAAATTTAAAAGTTTATTTTATAATAAATATCACTTAAGTAAGTTATGGTATACCTTGAAGTATTTTAGTCTATCAGAGAGCCCATTAATCGAGGGAACTACACATATTTAAACACGTATCCGTGGGTATGATTTCTTTTACCATTTGCAACTAAACTAGCTTTACTGTTTGCGTGGTAAAAACCTAAAACTCTACAAGCTTCCGAAATCGCATAAAATCTTCCGATATATTCATTATCATCAAACTTAAACACATCAACAGATTTTGCCTGACCCGATTTAATTGAACTTATTGATTGTTTTTTCTTAACTTCCTCCGACCTTTTTTGTCCTGTTAATGCTTTACTTTTTTTTAATTTTGTTTCATCCGATTGAAATTTACCGAACATTGGATTTTTATCCCCTAATTTTTGTTGTCTTATCTTTTCTTTGGTTTCCTCCGATCTAGCACAATTCCATACACCGTCACCCCCATCGGTCATATTTGTTAATGATCCAGTATTTAAATTTTTTCTACCATATAACTTAATAAATTCTTTTTCTTTTTCAGAAGCTTGAGTTTTACTTAAACCTTCTAAAATAATTTCAATTTCAATATCAGTTTTAATAAATATTTTTACCCAAATCTCATTACGCCTATTAGGGTTAGTTTGATATGCTCTTGCATAATTTTTTTTATTACCAATACCGATATAAAAAGGTTCGTTCTTATCCTTTCTAATATGACGATAAACATACCAATTATTTTCCATCATACTTTTTTATTTCATTAAGTATTAATTTATCAACCCAATCATTTAATTTAATAGAATTATTTTTACAATATTCTTTTAATTTTTGATGCGTTTCTTTAGTAATAATTAAAGTTTTTCTTTCCATAATTATAAATATCGTGGAAATGTAAAAAAGTATAAAAAAGTATAAAAATTACGACAGTAATGAGTATATTTTGTTGAACTCTTTAATTCGCTCATCTAACCCCAAAATCCCTCCATTTACTCTTTTAGTTACTGCGGTAATCGTATCTACGTCAGCCCCTTTGTCACAAATAGACCAAAGTTTATTTGACGTGAAGAAAAACGCCGAGGAGGATAATGGATATTTTGTTGCCACAAGATCGGGATTACTCACACAATCTTCACCAATAAAGTTTGTAAATCTTGTATAATTCTCTTTGCCTGTGGTTTGCAGATAACCTCTCCCACGAAATTTATAACCTTCTTTTGATGATTCATCACCATTACCCATTCTACCACCATAAACTCGAGCAGCAATCTTTTCGGGGTTTTTAGCATAAGATTCTGACAAGTTACCAGGAAAGTATTTACCAAACGTTTTTTTTAACCCATCAGCAGAATAATTTAAATTTTCTGATACCGATTTAAAACCTCCCGATTCGTGAGCACATTGTGATAAAAAGTGAGCAAGTCTTAGATTTGTTGTAATGTTGAATTTGATTGCGGTATCTGGAATCTGAGCTAAAACGCTATCAGGAACCGTTCCTTTTAATTTTTCAATACTTAATCCCGCCACTGGTGTAATATGTCCCCCTTCAGTAACCACCGCAGAGACAAACATTTTATCCCATGTAGCATCACCAACGACACCATCAGAATTTAATCCATTGGCTGTTTGCCATTCTTTAACCTTTTTTTCTGTATTTGGCCCAAATGTCCCATCAGATGTTAATTTTAATTTTTCTTGGAGTTTTTTAACATCGTCACCTTTCGATCCTATTTTTAACAACATAATTTATTATTTTAATTCGTTTAATGACTCTTCAACATATTTGTCTCGTTGATTTTGAAGATATTCAATTCTATCTAAAAGTACATCCTTATCCTCTTTAGCTGTCTTATCTATTAGTTGATCCTTTTTTTCGTATTGTGATTGCCAAAACGAGACTCTCTCCTCCATCAAACCGTGTTGATAGTAGATTACCCCCAACATGAGTATAATAATAAAGGACTGCTCTTTTAGTTTAGATAAAAACGTATCAATAAACCCATTGGTTTGAGGTGTTTTTTCATCCATGACGTATCTTTATTTTAAATTTTTATTAGTTCAAATGGGTATCAACCACATGTGATTCCTATCAATATAAATATATTAGAAACGCGTTTAGGTGATATTTATAATTAAAATTATGTACACAAAAGAACAAGTAGAATTAGCGGTAAAATCAAAAGGGTACGTTTGGTTTGAGGATGCCAACAATAAAGGTTATGATGTTAATATCATTGGGGTTAGAAATATGGTACCAGGTCAAAAAGTTACAAACTCATTTGATGATACGATCACATTATCCTATAAAGTGGGGGGTGTTTGGAAATACCATTCTTGGCCGGCAACTACCGATCCAGGTACTAAAGGTATTCTCGAGACAACCAATAAAAGTGGTATTGCAAGATTGGTTGAGGGTCAGTATCGTGGATCTCATACCATCAGATTACATCAAGGTAAATACGAGGCGTTGGGTCAGGCTAAAAACGTTAAAGTTTATCGTGACGCAAATCGTGATATGAAATATGATGAGACAAAAATTGAGGAGGGGGTGTTTGGTATTAATATCCACCATGCTGGTGCGGATTCAACATATGTTAATGACTGGTCGATGGGTTGTCAGGTATTTAAAAAATTGGCAGATTTTGAGGAATTCATGAAGATATGTAGAAAGGCTAGAGATATTCACGGTAACTCATTTAGTTATACGCTTATTAAGTCAACGGATATTAAATAAAAAAATAAGCCAGTAAAGGGTTCGAACCAATGACACGTCCTTTTAAGGGGATTGCTCTACCAACTGAGCTAACTGACTTACATAATATTAAACCATCACTTTTAGATTGTCAAGTATTATGTAAAAAATAAACAGGAAGCACCTGTTCAGATTGTATAACGTACTGCCGAGAGCCTAGTTATAAGATTTATTTTTTAGCTATCATTAATCTTATAACACTTTACGACAACACCACTGTTCATGCCTTTGTGTCAATCTGTTTGTGTTGGGGGTTTGTATCTATTGGTACCCCAACTTTGTAAGTCTGTCTTAGCTTACACCTCCATTCACGACGCTAGCTTCATCTAATGGCTGTTATTATCCTAGTGCTAGATCAAATAACCGATGTTGCCAGGACAGGATTCGAACCTGTAATATAACCCCGTAGGTTACTCAATTTTTTATAGAGGATTGACCTTTACCTCTTTATTCTGCGTCTACCATTCTGCCACCTGACTATATGTTAAATGTCCATCATACATTCACGCGTACATTCAGAACAGCAATTACATAATGATTCATAATCGCCGTTGATATCTTCTGCAAATGGACATGTATGTAAGTCTTCTGATGTTGAACCACATTCGCATGCATGTTTTGTGTCTTCCATATTTATTTGTTTTAATTTTTTGTAGTCAGGACAGGATTCGAACCTGCAAGTAATGGAAGTTCCTCAGCCTCTCCCATGTTCAGTGTTTTGTGCTCTGCCCTTTGTTTTATACTCTGACGCCAACAGTTTTCGCCACCTGACCATGTTGCTGTCTTTCCAGCTGTCAATAGGGATCTTTTGTGTACATTCAGGACTCTCATATACTTCCTTTGTAGTCAGAGTAGGAATCGAACCTACAAGATACTATTTGAACGTTTCTATCCACCTTCCGAAGTCATAGAGTGTTTACGGACATTCGGCTCTCTTGATAGCGGTATGTACCATAACCGTCAATTTGTGTCTGCCAATTCCACCACCTGACAATTTAAAAAATTAACCTACCGATCGTAACCTATTTACGCTTGAGTTACGGTCCCATTTACCACAGTGAAACATTCGTACCTATTTTCACTTTCCTTATTGCCTACTTTTTGTTCAGCTCCTCAGTTAATTTAGTGGCCAGGGCTGGTCTCGAACCAACACGCGTAACTTTCTTGGTTCTTCCCCAATGGCACGCTATCCACTCATTAATTTAGCGTCTACCAATTCCGCCACCTGACTATTATATTATTTTAACCCTTGAACTTGTTCCATAATTTCTGCAACACCCTCAGGTTCCAAATACCCAATAACATCATTTGTCACTGGAGTATCATAAGTTAAATCACCATCTTTACCCAAAACGGCAACCTCAAATAAACCATCCTTACCTCCATACGAATATGTATGAGAAACAACAGATACACCATACCCATTTTCGAACACCATTCGAGACGTTACCCCAGTTTGATACGGAGAATCTTCAATTTTTTTAAACTCTAAATCTTCAAATTTTTTCATAATGGTTATTTTTAATTTATTTTTTGTAGTTTAGTAGTTAACACACACTCTCGTTTCACTATCTTGTGTTAACAGGTTGATACACTTTACGAGTTTCCCGTTTTTTACTACCACATATTTTTATTTCAATTAACTTCTTTTCTTATCACGGGAGTAGGACACTCATCTCTAACTTTCCCACCCCCGTTGTTTGTCTTACAAAGATATGTTTTTATTTTTAATCTACCAACGCCACGTTCAATTTTTTTACTCTATTTTGGTATGTTGTATTATAAAATTTATCAAAAGTTTTGGTATTGAAGTTAAACCTAACCATTACACCATTTTTTAGTTTTTTGTATGCTTCGCCCCAGTTCATACCGTTATTTGACATATCAAACACTGAGATACCCGCTGAAGATTTACCGATACTTCCAACATGGATAGAAACATTTGTTTCAGGGTTGTATAAACATCTTCCGTACGCCTCACCTCTTGGATCAGTAACGAAACCTCTTTTTTTAAACTCTTGGTGTACGTTTTCAAACATCTCTACTTTGTTCATAATATGTCGTTTTATTTATGTGTCTTACAAAGATATGTATTCATCTTTGATTTGCCAAACCTTTTTTAATCTTTTTTAAAAATAAAAAACCCCACCTGTATTAGAAAGTGGGGGTTTTAAAGTTTTTATGTGTTAAGTTATTTAATACTCATCTTCTTCTTCTTCACCAAGTATATCATAAAGTTGTTCCTCATAATTTTCAGTAACGTAAGCCAAGTCGTCTTGCATACTAGACATAATATTTCTTGCCAATTTCATAGCTTCTGTTTTCATCGAATCTCGATATCCTCCCAGTTGGTCAAGAGCATCTCTAACCCCCTCAAATATATCTTCTACTGTGATGGACATACCTTCACCTTCCATTCTATCCTCTTCGTTTTGTTCAATAACAACACGTTTAACGATACGTGTTAAATCGCTTTCTGTTAGTCTTACTGTCTTTTTCATAATTTTACTTTTTATTTTATTTATTATTAATTATAATTTTGTAAGATTAACCCAACTGCTCAATAGCATATTGGTAAACCCCATGTGTTTCTAACCCCTTTAAATTGTATGACTTATCCGCCCATTTCTTTATAAGTGCCAGTATTTCATCGTATTCAAGTTTAAACCCTTTTGTTAAAAATGACAAAACACTTTCATAAACTACGTAAAGAAGTCCCCTTTTTTTATTGTAAGCCATTAAATTTTTTCCGTTTTCTTGTTTAACTAAATACCAATCTGGTTTAATCTCACTTTGAGCGACATCCAAATCATTAAACATATGTAGGAATTCCATTGGATCATTGTTGAATCCGGATTTTGACAACTCTTCCGATCCGTTAACCATTTCTGCAGTAGTCTCCCAACCAAACTCTTTAACCATTTGTTTAAGACTTTGTTTAAACGATTCCTCTTTTAATATTTTTTTAATAATGTGTTTCATAATGTATAAAATTTTTTTGATAATTGTTTTTGTAATTTTAAAACATCGACCATATTTCCACTTTTTTTATTAGTCCACGATCGATATAGATTTTTAACGTGTTCCGACTCTTCTTTAATATCTCATCTAACAATCCATATTATACGTATTCCTCATCGCTATCATCCAAACTCCACGGATCGAAATCATCATCATCGTTACCTTTAAATTTTAAAGATGTTCCTTCAAAATCAAATTTCCCTGGTTTTACAGCTCCTTTTGGGAGTTTTCTATGATTTTTTTGACTATAGTCGTCATATCTATTTCGAGTGGTAAAATCATCGTGTCCCTCCTCTAACTCACCTCCATCTGTGTGATAAATGTCAGATTTATCTAATAAATCGTTAATATAATCAAGAACCACATCAGACAATTCGTTTAACTTTGTTATCCCTATTTTTTCTTCAATAGCAGCCAAAATATCCTCAATAATATAATCTAAATCCCACATAGATTTATTATCATATTCACTGACTTTAAACCCTTCGGTTTTATCACTAACAAGATTATTGATCATGTTTTCTAAATGTTTAGGTAAAGTCAAAGTCGGATAAGTCTTGTCAACACCCATAGTAGTATCTTCAAACCCCTCTTGTTTTAATAACTTTTCAATACGAGACGCCAACTTATCGTTTCCTCTTTTACGTACATGACGCATTATTTCGTATTCATTCATTTGGTTAACTGTGTCAAAATCTAAAGTCGAAGCGACATTTCCTGTGTACATAAGGAAACGTCGACCAGCAACAATTAAATCCTGTAGTCTCTCTTCACCTTTATCTGTTTGTCCCCACTCTTCGTCACGTTCGTCTCGTTCTTTAATCACTCGTCTAACAATACGTGTTAAATCGGATTCTGTAAGTTTTATAATTTTTTTCATATTATCGTTTTATTAATAAATATACCAATAAACAAAAAAAACGTATATTTTTATACACGTTTCACTAATTCTGTTGGAACTAACCGTCTTAAAGGTATTTCATAGTTTGAAATGAACCAATCAAGAAGTAATCCTTCAGTTTGATTATCAAAATACCCTTCAAGATTATCTACTAGTCCCATTGGGCAATTCAAATCTCTGCCGTACCCAATATTATTAAAATAAAAAAACACAAAATATTTTACTCTACTTTTATCTTGTAAAAAAAATGTTGTGGTGTCCCCATCAAAAAGGTGTCCCAACTTTAAATCATTTAGCTGTGGATAAAACTTATCAATATAATCTGAAAAGGATTTTTCTAAACTCATAGTTTTGGTTCTTCGTCTAATTTTTGTAAAAATACATAATACTCATCTGAGTTTATAAACTCATTGTGCATTAATTCTAATGTGTCTTCCATATTATTAAATCTTTTTTACCTCTTGAACTACCCAATCACTAAAGATGAATGGGATTCCTGTTTCTTAGACTTGCGTAACCGCAACGCCTCCACAGGTTTTTGTTTAATGTCCGACTCGGTTCCCGAACCAGACAATATGTTTATTCCTTGTATAAGGATATTTTTAGCAGCATTTACATCTCTATCGTGATGTGTATTACAAGAAGGACAAGTCCATTCTCCATCTTTTAATGTTAATCCTTCGTTTATATAATGACAAGCGGAACAACTTTTAGAACTAGGATAGAACCTATCTATCTGAACTAATTGTCTATCATTCCAATCCGATTTATATTTTAACATATCAACAAATTTTGACCAACTAACATCTGATATTGATTGAGCTAATTTATGGTTTTTTATCATATTTTTAACAGATAAGTTTTCTAAACAGATAATTTGATTTTCATTAACTATTTTTTGACTTAACTTATGTAAAAAATCATTTCTTTTATTACTTATTTTTTCATGAATTAAAGATACTAAAATTCTTTGTTTTTGTCTATTATTAGAACCTTTATTTTTTTTACTTAATTGTTTTTGTTTGTATTTTAATTTTTTTAATTGTTTTTTAAGGAATTTAGGATTGTCAAATTTAACACCAGTATCGGTTATTAAAAACTTTTTTAAACCTAAGTCAATACCTACTTTATTATCATTTTGAACTTTAGGTGTATAATTAAATTCCCCTTGTAATGAAGCATAATATTTACCTGATGCGGTTTTGGATATATTAATTGAATTAAATTTAATTAAATTTTTTAATTCTAATTTACCTCTAAAATGGATACCTTCTCTAAATTTAGGGATAATAATTTTATTTTTTTCTATTTTAAATGTAGAATTAACCGGTACTTTAAATGATTGGTTATTTGATTTTTTCTTAAAATTAGGGAATTTTGTTTGTCCTCTGAAGAAGTTTCTAAATGAGTTATCTAAATATTTTAAACTCCATTGTAATGATTGTGAATTAACCTCATTAAGAAAGTTAAAATTTTCTAAATTTTTCATTTCTGATAGTTTATTTGCCGTTACAACATAATTCAGATTGATTTTATTCTCTTTATATTCCAGATTTCTAACATTTAAAAAATGATTATATACGAATCTAATACAACCAAAATGTTTTTCCAAAAGAACTTTTTGTTCTTTATTAGGGTAAATTCTAACTTTGTATGATTTGTTAATAACCTTCATATTATATAAATATCTTGGTTTTAACAAAAAGAAGAATTTTATTAAAAAAATATTAAATTATTTCACACCTTACATCCCAACCACTAAAGATGGTTGGGTTTTTCGGTGGAGTGACATAAAAAACCCCCAGTCAATAAAGAAGGGGGGAATGATAATATTTTAGTACTGTGTGGTTAATTACCAATAATCAATCCATCCAGATCGATTCCACCACTACCTTTTGCTCTATCTTCAATGTCATCATACATATGAGACTTAACAACTGCGGTTATTGATTGTTCGGCTTGAGCGATTTTGGTTTCCATCCAATCTTCAAGTTCCTCACCCTCTTCCATCATTTCCCACATCTTATATGCCAATGTGGCTATGGTAAACAATTGTTGTTTTGCCATATAAGAACCATCATGATCATTTTCTTTTAGAATTCTAACCATCCGTTCTAGTTGTTTTTCTGTTACTATAATTTTTCCCATAATTTTTTATTTTAATTCCAAGTCCGACAGCTCCAATATCTAGGTTTCCATCTGGGACCTGGACTGTCACAATTCATTCTCGCTCTAAACGATTTTCTACGTTCAGGATTATTTTTTTTAATAACCATTCGTTTCCCATGTGCAGATTTACCACCAAATCCAAAATTCACCTTAACGACTTTTCCTTTATCGTTTTTAACATAAACCTTAAACTTTTTAATATCCCCCTGCATGACTTTACCAAGACTCACATTTCTACCTTGATACTCCGCTTCAGTTAGAATGTTAACCTCTTCGACCGATCCAAACTCATCCTCATATATTAAGGAATTCGTTAGAAACTCTTCTTTCAATACCTTTTTTATGATTTCATTAATATTCATAATAATAAATATCACACAAACAAAAAAAAGGTGAGATTTCTCTCACCTTTCAGGGTCGATCACGGATTGTGATTCGAGCAACCACCACTTTGTTTTAAAGAGAAACAAAGAAACTACCCTTCCAACTTAGATTTTGCAACCATAACATCAACCATCGACACCTCTTTTGCTACACCTATAACCACACACTCTTTTAAGATTTCAGTTGGTACGTGAATCAAAAAGTCCTTCCCGTTGAACGTAGATAGTGATTGTTTCAACTCAATAGACGAGTGTATCATTTTTAAAAACAATTTGAATTGTACCTCATCGATGAATGTCTCATTCAATATTTCCCCATATTTAGGATGAATAATCGTTATGTGTTTTAGTGTCGCCATATCTTTGATTTAAACAAATGTAATACTTTTTTTTATATTAAACTACCCGTTTGGAAATTAATTTTTGAAATTGTTGCATATCTACATGCGTCGATTCCGAAATATTTTAACTCATCATCAATTCTTCGTAATAACGGACCCCTCAACATACTACCCATTCGTCTAGCGCTATACCTATCAGAGTTGTGACGAGCATTTGTCATATCAATAATAACGTCAATTTCATATGCATATTTTAGGTCGTCTCGGTACCTTTCATTGGCGTGTCGATACTTTCTAATCGATGTGATTTTGATTATCGAGTTATTTATATAATAATCAAATATCCAACCTTCAGGGTTTCCGTTCGATTCCACGACGTAAACTTTGTCTTTAATTAATTTTTTAACCGACTTAATGTGGTTATCCGATATTGCTCGTCCTACTTTATATCCGTTTTTCATACAACAAATATACGCTTTTTAATTCAATGACAAAAAAATAAATAATTAATTTCACTTGAATATTATAAAAATATCATTTATTAATTGCCGGTTAGTGAATTATTCATATATTTGTTTTATAAAAATTTAAGACATGGTAGACAGAGATAAAATCCAAAAAGAAGCTGAATTGTATAAAAATGTGTCAACTTTAAAATTGAGAAGAACGATATTAACTTATAAGTTTTTATCACTTTCTAATTCAAGAAATTATAATTTTATTTTATCATTTCTTTCAATTTTTATCCCGTATTTAATATTCGTTAATGTGACGTTATTCACATTGTCCCTGGTGTTTCTTTTTCACTACTTCGTTTTATGGAAATACATGTACCTAAATAAAAATTCAAATTTAGTTAGTGACGAGGACAAGGATGAAATCGATGCGGTTATTGTGATCTTGGAGGGTTATTTAAAAAATAGATGAAACCAAAAAATCCCCCTGTATTGGGGGGATTTCTTTTATATGATTTTTTTTAATTATTTGTTTGTTCTTCTGTATTGTACGTCTTTACCTTTAAGAGCTAACGCCAATCCTGCAGCAACCATAGCTACTGAAATAGGTCCAGCATAATTACCAGCTCCTGCCTGTTCAATAAATGAATGTATTTTTGATAACATCGCAGATTCAGACCAACCTGTGAATTCGCTAAGTGTTGCGATTACCCCAGCGGCCGCAGTACCTAAACCACCTCTAATCATCATTTTTTCTTTGAAGTTTGACATTCTACTTTTAGAATCCATTTCTTCTTCTTGAATACCTCTTGATCGTTTTGGTGCTGATTTTCGTTTCAAATCACGTATTTCCTCGTCGTCTAGTTTTGGTAAAACTTTTTTATCAAGGAATTTGGCAATTAAATCTATCGCATCTTGTTTGGACATTTCATTATCACCATCTTCATCTGTTGATTTCATATCGTTTTCAGACTCTTCAACGATTCTTTTAATAAGATCAGTTAAATCCGATTCTGTTAGTCTAACTATTTTTTTCATAATACTTTTTGTTTATAATTTTTTTATCTTCCAATATAAATATATAGTTAATTGAAAAAGTAAGGATTATAAACGAAAAAACCCCACCTTTTTGGGGTAGAGTTTAATTATATTGTAGCATCGGACCGGAATCGAACCAGCTTGAGTTGGCTTATGAGACCAATGAAATACCTTACCTCCCCCCTGCTATATTTGAATATTAAAAAAAACCTGAGATTATAGTTTTTATTAAGTGTCTTTTGAGTCATTATGTATTCTACTCTTATCCACAGGATTTTGTCCTGTAACACTCATTACCGATTGGTTAGACCAATCACTCCTTGACGATACAACTACTCTCTTACTACTCCTGTCTCATCAAGATTGCGTCCTGATTCGGATTTCGACGTCCTAGAGATTTTTCATAAAAATACGGTCAAACTTGCGGTTATCACGTTCCACTGACAGCCAGTGAATAGGTGGGTAACTTCCGTCATATCGTAACGAACACTTTTGCTTATTTTTAGTTAATTTTACTTAATTTAGTAATAAGTTGTGTGTTGTGGATGAATCAAAGTAGCGGTCCGTTTAGGATCCATTTTCTTTTGAAAAACAGAATACCTGACTACCTCGTGAAATGTCCCCATTTCCATATTTTAAGATTACTTCATATCAAGATCTTGGTAGATCTTTGATAGGGATAATAGCGACACCACTCGTTCTTTATCTTACCTTTCGGTTTTAAGTCCCCTTTTATAATGGTATCCGCAATTATATATTTGGAATTTATATTTTTCGCTTGATACCTATGGGTTATTCTTATTGGAGTTCCCTCCTCAGACTGACAATCCACATTGCCGTTCCATCCAACCACTTTCCCTAAAGCGTCGCCCTCAATACTAAAGGTCGGATGATATCCCACTTGTGTACTCGACCTCAGTTTCCCAAGACGCAAATCTACTAACACTCGCAAATTCACTTTATCCCACTTTCGTGGTTTATTTTAATGGACCATACACGGCCCAATGACTTAATTTAGTTTCACGTTTAAAGAAAGGGAGGTGTTATATTCACTTTTTTTAACTGTGGTGACTGTTTCGGTCGGTTTTAGAATTTCAAAGAACGTTATCGGACGTTTCCGATTTGTTTTACAATGTTAAGTCTTTTTTTTCAATTAGACAAGTCCTTGTGGACATTTTTAAGCTTTTTCTGCGTAGACATCGTGAGTCTCGTATTTACTAGCCTGAGCAGCGGCGAACTCGCTGTTAGGTGTGTAAAGTTTTTCTCCGTTAGGTCCGTAGTAGTAGAACATTTTGCTCTCAACAACTTCAATTTCTTCACTCATATTTTAATCGTTTAAATTTAATAATTCGATTTATTTATTAGGACGTTTCCTAATTGTTTTACAAATCTAACGCTATTAAATTGTTTTGTCAAACGTTTAAATAAAAAAAATGAATATTTTACGGAAGTAATAATAAATACGTCTAAAAACACCAAAAGCCAAAGTTTCTTATAAAAACTTCAATATTTCCATCAGATATCCTAAATTTAGTACCCATTACCTGATTTAATGGTATTTATATTATATGAATATTATTATAAATGAAAACACATTCAAATGTAGGCTTTGTGCAACACCAAAAACAATACGTGAAGGGATGCAAAACAAAACCTTCGATATGAATTTTAACGGCATGTTTTTTATGTTACCAAACAATGGTGATCAAAGTTTTTGGATGTACGATTGTATAACTCCATTAGATATTATATTCATAAATGGTGATACCATTACATCCATTCATAGTGACTGTCCACCATGTCATGATGAATCGTCATGTGAATCCTACGCTGGAGTTGGTGATCAAGTGTTGGAGGTTGTTGGTGGTACCTGTGATTCACTAGGAATTAAAGTGGGGGACAGTGTAAAGACGTCCCTATATTAATCAATTTTAGAATTTAATACTCTAACGAATTCGTCCTTGAGGTTATAGTACAAGTAAAAAGTATGGATTTAAAATTGGGGATTTAGTTCAGATATAGATATTTCTCATTTCCGCAATTAAATATTCTATAATAACCCAACCCATACATAATTTCCACTTCAGTCAAATTCACATCATGTCCCTTTTTAACCAATTTATGTTTTTGGTAATTAATCCTATTTTCCCGCTTACCATTAATAACATAATAATAATTTGGTTTACTTACCCCAATTAATTCAAAACCAAGATTTTTATATAAATCACCATTAGCCCAAGATATATCACAATAAGATAAAACGCTACTTGGGTTATAATCTTTAATGAATTGTTTAAACAATTTAGAAGCTCCACCCACAACTGAGGTACCAATTTTATTACAAAATCTAACTAATTCATATTCACCATCTTTATGTGATTTGTTCAATACCTTTCTTGTTTTCATAAAAGTCATTAATGATATCAGTTCATCATTATAATATAACCCATAATTCATATTCGTATTAACAAACCCCTGTAAGTGATTTTTATTTAAAAAATCTTTAACAATTTCTTTATCCTTGATTACCCTAATATTTGTTTTCCTACCATAAATTTTGTTAGATGTTTTTAAAATGTTACCAATAATCGATTTTACAATATCAATTTTAAAATCAAAGTCATCTTCAAAAACATGTATTAATCTAACATTATTCTCACGGCACAATGTGGTCTTTTTAATATGATAATCATTATCAACAAATAATTCAGAATGCCATCTTAAACCATTAAATTCAAACCCTATCTTTAATTCAGGTAAATAAACATCAATTTCTTTACGATTTATTTTATACGATTGAATAATCTCTCCATCATATAATTCACCGATTAATTTGTATAACAAAATCTCTTTCCCTGATATATTACCATCAATTGGATTACATTCACAACAAAACTCAGTTTTACAAATCTTTCTATTAGAATATAAATTTTTAGGTATTTTAGATTCCCCATGAACACCACATTTAATAATAAAATGGTTTTCATCTTGACCAATAACTTTTGGGTTTTCAACTAAAAATTGATTAAACACAGTGTCTTTTCTTTTTTGTTGTTCAACTAACCCTCTTTCATTTTTCCATTTTTCACTTTGTCTAAAATGCTCAGAACCCCATTTCAATAAATTACTTTGTTTACTTTTCTCTTTAAAGTCATCCGTTTTAAATATACTTTTAGAACCGTATTTCTTTAAAAAAGTTTCCTCCATTTTGTTTTTACCACACTTAGCAGAACAAGTGTAATACCCACCTTTATTAACCGATTGATTATATCTTCTATATTGAATTTTTACTTCTTTACCACACACATCACAAACCGCATCAACAATTAAATGACTTTGGGGATTAACCAACTCAATTGGCAAATCATTATATTCATTAAACTTAACATCAATGTTATTTTTTCTATAATAATCACCCACATTACCAGTGATCCTAATCTTAATCTCGTTAGTTAAAAGCATAAAAAATGGTTTACTATAAATATAGTAAACCATTCATTTATGTCCACCAAATTATTGGTTATTTATTTTATCTTGTAATACTTTAACAAATTGATCTTGTATCATCTTAGTAAACTTAACCGATGCAGAATCCTCACCTTCCGCTTTATCATTTTTACCAGGTCTTGACGGTCGACCTAAATAATTAAGTCCTGAAATGTTTGTAATACATTTGTGTCCCCCACTGTTAGATTGTATCAAATCCCAAGCATTAATAGTTATTTTATCCATTAACTCTATTTGTTTTGGTGATAATGATTTAAATGGTTTAGTCATTATATTACCTAATATATCAAGTAATTTCTGTCCATTACCCATTTGTTTAAATTTTTCACCATATAACGCAACAAAGTCTTTAAATGTAAATCCAACTGACTCAGAATTCATACCACTTTCAGACACCCATTTAATTGTTGATAAGGGGATTTCTTTCGATTTTAATTGTGATTCCCATCTACTTAATACCTCATCTTTAATCTCACCTAAGTTAACACCTTTCAATGCTCTACTTTCTTTAAATGGATTACAAGACGCTTGTACCAATCCCATCGGCCAAGCAAGAACTATAAAGTCAGCTTCAGGATTGTTTCTGAATGGGGTATATCTGTCGTATGAACCCGGTTTGAACATAGAACCCCCTCCATATTGTTTGATAATATTTCCAACCATTTCAACGTTTTTATGACTCTTCATTGAAGATACATAATCTTCTTTGTTCTTTTCTAATTGTGGAATGTCAGCATATCCTTTTTCTTGGACAATCTGTTTGATTCTTAACAATATGTTTAATAATGATGGGGTACAATCCAATACCAACGTTTCTAAGAACCCTGGTTTGTTTTTAAATGCTAATAACAATTTGTTTGTTACTAACCCCATTAACATTTTATTTCTTTTTAATGATGAATCTTTATCAAATTTAAATAAGTAAGACATTACCTGTTCAGGGCTAATGTTTTGAACTGCGTAGTTTGCAGAATCCACAGTTGAAATTAATATAATATCATCATTCGGAAATAATTCTTTTGGTGATATACTTTGCGAAATTGTTTCAACGTTTGATCTTGAACTTTTAAAACTTGTTGACGTTCCTGATTCAACACCAGCTTGGCTATCGTGGTGATCAGTATGAATAACAAACATTGGTTTACCGTGAGCAAAATCCACCAATACAGGCATTACATCACCACTAGCGTCCGGTTTCTTTATCGACCATTCCTTATCTCCGTATTGGATAATTTCAGCATCAACAACTTTGATACCTTGATTCTCCAAATAAGCTTTCATAGCGATAGCTGTTGTAACACCATCCAAATCTTGATGGAAATATATTTTAGCTTTTTTATATCTATCTCTAATCTTACCTATGTCTCTTATTCCAGACTCTTTGATAAGTTGTTTGTATTGGCTTTCAGTTATAATTATCTTCATACCATATAAATACCATTAAAAACAAAAAAACCAAGATTACTCTTGGATTTCTTCAACTACTGTTTGTAAATTTTTAAAATACTCAACTCGAGTTTTTGCCACTTCAGCATAATTTGGTGATAACTCAATGCCCAACCATCGTCTCCCTAAGATTTCGGCAGCCACCAAACTAGTTCCGCTTCCAGCAAATGGGTCCAAAATTATATCGTTTTTGTAGGACAATATTTTGATTGCTTTCGTCGGTATGTCCATCGAGAATGTCGCCTTGGTGAGTGATTTAGTATCAGCAAAGTAATTCCACTGACCAAAAACAAGTTCCATAAATTCTTTCTTATCCGTTTCTTCATACACAACTTTCTTTTTTATGGTTCCGTCCTCCTGCTCAATGTCAGTTGGTGTACCCTTCCATTGTGGTTCCCCTTTAACCTTTTTAATGTGTAGTTTTTTGTATGCCAATATTACACACTCCTTCGGGTTATAAATATAGGGCGAGCTAGGACTCATCCACGATCCCCAAGCTGTCGTTTTAGATCTATGTGGTGATTGTTCCTCCAAATCAACGATACCAAAAAACCCAAAACCAATCTCTTTCATGATCTGATACATCTCAGAAACAAAAAAGATACGTCCCCCCTTTTTCTGACGATTGGTTTCATACGGAATGTTCAATGCAATACGCCCATCATCTTTTAGTACGTTGTATGCTTCTGTTAACCAGTTTCTTGCAAATACTTTATACTCTTCAAACTCAACATCATCATCATGAGTGTCGTAAGCGATACCAACACCGTATGGGGGCGATGTCACAACTAGATCAACCGACCCCTCAGGTAATGTTTTCATCACTTCAACACAATCCCCATTTATTATTTTTCCTGTTTCTATCATTTCTTTTTTTTTTAATTTAGTAATGAATTATCTAATTGTATATCTAAACCAAACAACGATTTTTCTCTAATTTCTGTTTCCGTTCTCATAAATTGTCAACCCATTTTAAATTTTTAGTTAATGTCCATAAACAATTAACATCATCAACATCTTTACTAGTAAATCTTTCAGTTATATCTTCACCAGTGTCAACATTCTTTACAGATTTTATTTTTAAAAATGGATTTTGACCAACAAGTTCAACTAATAAATCAGATGGTTTTGGTGTTGGTTCTTCTTTGAAGATGTTTTTGAAAAACTCTTTATGTTCACCACTAATTTCAAGTGAATTTATTTTACTTTCACGTTCTTCTGTTAATTTATAATCTTTACTATCCGCTTTTATGAGGTACACCCCATTTTTTAAATTTTCTTTTTCCATTTTTTTTAGTTTTTAAAACATTCAATTAGTTTAATGTTTGGTAATTTCCAAACATCAATTATTTTATAATTCGAACCATCAGTATTTGTTAATATAATATGATGTGATTTGATTCTAAAATTGGTTTTAATCACAACTCCAATATTATTACCATCCTCTTTTATTAAAAAAAATGGTTCAAAATCTTTACTAATATCAGATTTATATCTTTGATAATTATATACATCGTTTTCACCTATAAAATAAAAATTATCAAAATTTTCAAATATTGTACAAATTTCTCCAGATGTTATAACCACATCTAAGTTAAATTCTTTCATATAATATAAGACAAATTTATTGAGTGTTTCATTATGTTCAAGTTGAGTAATACCTTTCTGATACGATTTGTAATCCCACACATAATCGGTTACAACACCAACTATTTTTCCATATTCCTTAAATATTTTATATTCAAGTCTTTTTAATATATTTTCCATAATTTCAGTTTACACATACTTTAAAAACTTCTTCAATTTTAACTATTTTATTACCAAATAAAATTTTATCACCAACAAATTTGTAGTTAGATTTAAGGTAATTTTCAAACCAATCTAAAAAATTAATAATATCTTGGTATGAATATTCACTTTCAATATCCATAAATATTCTATGGTTTAAAAACATCCCAATGGGGTAATAAACCCAATCATCTGGATTTCTACTATCAGTCTCATCCACTATTTCCTTACAAAAGGATAAATCATTAAAATGGTGATTGTAAATATTAGGTTCATAATCACCATTTTTCGTTTTATATGGTAAATTTAAACTTTTAATAAAATAAGGTTTTTTTTCATAATTGACATCACATTTATTTAATGAATCACGAAGTTTTAATTTAAGTTTTTCTAACTTTTTATCGTAATTGGTGTTTGTTTTCTCAACAAACCCTTTATTTTTAAATTCTTCAACTTCTTCATCTGAACAATCTTCAATCCATTTAATATCGATATCAATAAGTTCTGCCTCAAAAGAATCATCAGTATTTATTTTAGTTTGACCACGTTCAGCAAACGGTATTAACCCATTTTCTGGTATTTTAAATTTTTTTTCCATATTTTATAAATTTATTTTATTGATTAATTGAATATATGAGTTAATAGGTAATTTTTCAGATAAATATTTTTTTATTATTTCTGAATTATTGTATTTTTTTGGGTTATCCAAAAACTCAAAAAAAATTTCTTTAAATAAATCTTTTTCAATATCACTTTCACTACAATAACTCATAAAATTACCAAATGATGGTATGAAAGTATTAATATCAGTCATTATTATTTATATGTTTTAGTATTTCTTTAATAACATCTACCCATTGATTGGTTTCAGTTATATGTTTAATTTTGTTTTCTGAAAAAGAAGATACTTGTCTAACACCTTCTTTATCTGTAATAATAATCTCCATTTTATTTTCCATAATTCTATTTTTTACAAATATACTACTTATTTTCCAATTAATCAAGTTTTATATTAAAATCACCGTACTGGTGCTAACAAGGTGTATAAGAAAGTTTGCTATCAAGTTTAGTGGTAATTTTAAAGTTCATCTAAGCAAACCTTCTCATACACCCAGCTGTTAGGAGCAATACTACTTTTGTGTTCCAAATTAAGATTTTTCAACTAATAAATCATTCAATTCTATATCTAAACCAAATAATGATTTTTCAATCACTTCACGTATTGTCAATGTTGGTTCATCTTTCATAACGTTCAAACAAACTAACATTAATTCATTTGTTCTATCAAGTTGATTCGTGAATCTAATCACATAATCAATATATTTTAAATCATCAAAATGTTTCATAATTAATTAATTTTTTTAAACACTGGAAATTTACCATGTGGTACTTCATATTCATCACAACTATTTATATTTCTCAATATATGTTTATCGTCACCAACACATTTTAAATACATTGAAACCGTATTTGCTTTAGTAATGAATACATCACCTTCATTCAAATCTCTTAATAATGTATAATTTTCTTCATATTCAAATGGAATTTCTGTGTGTATGTGAAGTTTATAATTAGCATCATAACCAAAAATATCCATCAAATATCCCCTAACTTTTTCTACTTCCAAACTATTATCATTGTTATTACCTAAAACCAATTCAACAATATCTTGTGAAATTTCTGTTAATGTTTTATCTACATCTTTTCTCATAATTTTATTTTTTTATTTAATGCTCTCTAAATAATCCCACGTGTTATTTGAAAACTCCTCGTACATATCCCCGTTTTCATCATCTGATAAATCAACGATGTCTTGGTCGAGACAAAAGTCCACAATGATTTCATGTACCTCGCCAAGTGTTTGTTCGTCATTTTTTAATCCTTCATACAGATTAAGTATCTGATTTTTTTGTTCCTCCGTTAGTGTCATCTTTATTTGTTTTCTAATGTGTTTATGTGATGTTCTAAATAAAATTTAGCTTTCTTTAAATCTTCTAACTCTTTAGTGGGGTCTTTCTTACCAGCTCTTGAGATATACTTCACCGTATTACCCAGTGAGAATCCCAATCCCCAAGCATCAATCACTTTAATCGCTTCATATTCATTATCCTTACCAAATCGGTAATGGTCAGGGTGATTTACTTGTTCCATATCTTTTATTTATTTTGGTGTGTTATTAATATCGGTACTCCCATTTTTAATACTTAAAACCATCTTTCTGATTTGTCTACCTAAATCCATATCGTTGGGGATTTCTTTAATCATTTGCTCTAAAACTAATACATCAATTTTTTCCATAATTTTTTAATTTAATGATACTAAATTATCACTTACTTGTCAATTTCCGATGTCTAATATTTTTTGATTGTATCATATAATTCATGATTTTTCGTTTAACTATAGGTAGTAGGGTTTCTTTTAGGGGATAACCGTTATTATGGTTCACAGCAAATACTATTAAATGCTTGTGTACGGACTCTTCATTTAAATCTTTAATTAATGAGTTTTTAACCGTTTTTATCTTTTGTCTGAACGTTTCTTTATCACATTCACATATTCTTTTTATGTGACACTTGGTTTCTAAACTACCTCTTTTAATTGATTTAATGATAAACTCGTAGAAGTACGTTTTATTTTTATATGTTAAAAAGAAAATTCCCTGTTTTGGTTCAATGTTTTTTGGGTTTTGAGCTGCGTCTATTGCTACCGCATCATTAACGATATCCCAGATTGCTTTTGCGTGATTAAAATAGTCGGATAAGTTTTCTGTTGAGTACTTACATACCTGATACACTTCGATGATTTCTTCTTGGGTTAGTTGTGGACAATCGACGGGAACTAAATCTGATAATAATATTTCATCGTCGGGATCCTTCAATACTCTATTCATTGTTAGATATTGACCCTTTTCGATTAATAAATTGATGCTGGCAAGATGTAACGATATCTCTTGGAACTGTGGATATAGTTTTAAATTATTTAAATTTTTATCTATTTTTTGTAGATAATCTAAAAGCACATATTGTTTATGTTCTAAATCAATAGGTTCCTGGAATAACCAATCTGTTTTCATTAATAAATTATAGTAAAACTATTTGTGGGTGTAAATTATAAATCTTTTAAATTACACAACTAACGCATATGGCTGAATAATTCATCAAATCCCGCCTCTATAGTAATTCCCCTTAAATGGTACACGTCACCCAACCATACCTTTATAACGTCCCTAACTTGGGAATCTCTAAGTCCAAAACCATATGTCAAAAATGACCAAATATCACCATAAGATATATAAATAATTTTTTTATCCAACAACATTAAATTATTTCCGTTTTCTTGTTTAAATAAAGTCCAGTTTGCTGATAACTTACGCTGAACCATATCCAAATCATCAAACATATGTAGAAACCCCATTGGATCATTATTGAATGCCAATTTTGCCAACTCTTTTGATCCATTAACCATTTGCGAAGTATCTACCCAACCATAATCTTTAATCTGTTGTTTAAGATTATGCTTTAACGATTCCTCTTTTAATATTTTTTTAATTAATTGCTTCATAAAATTAATTTTGTCTCATTACGTGGTACCACTTATTGTTTACCTTATATTCATCATCTCTACCATCATAACCATTAAAAATATTACCATAACCGTCATCATTAATTATATCGGTAATAACACCATCGATGTCAACGAATTCTAAAAAATAATCATCATCATAACCCATATCCTTCAGGTGTCTTAAAAAATCAGAACCAACATCATTAACTCGCCCATTTATTTCATCCTCAATAGCCGCCTCGTCGTAATCCCCCTCTGGAGAATCGTTTATGTCCTCAATAATTTCTTCGATGTCGGTTATTTCATCTTCAATTTCTTCAACTTGATTTTCGTCTAACTCCTCGTCGTTTAATCTGATTTTTAGTTTTTCTATTTTTTGTGTATAAATATTAACGTAGTTTTTTTGTTGATGTGAAAGGGTTTTTGGGATGTCGAATTCCTCTGGATTATTTGTTATATCATCCGAATAATAGTCATATAACCATTTGTCAACTCGATCTGTGTCTAAATTATTTTCCCAAACATACGATCTGAACGTTTCATAACCTGACTCATCAATCCTATCCTGCAGATATTCTCTAGCAACATCATCTATCTTATCATCCGGTATCACCAACCATTCGCTTTCGCCATTTTCATCTCCAAGCCATTCATAATATTTATGATTACTATCAGTCCAAATAAAATATTTATCCTCAGGTACAGTTTCCCCTTCTTCGTTTTCATATTCACCCACAGATCCGATATCCATAAGATGTAAAAAGAGAGCTTCCGTTTCATTTGATACCTCGTCGTCATTATCTTCCACATTCCATTCACCATTCTCTCGATACCCATTAAGGACTTTAAGTTTTTTATCTAAAATCTTTTTATTTTCGATTTGCTCCATTCTACTACTATAATATCTGAACCAACCTTTAACTTTATTTTTATCGAAATAAGTTATATTCGTTTTGGATATATCTAAATTTCCATCAACGTAATCAATACTATCAATATTTGTTATGTCACCATTATAACTTAAATTTAAATCACCATCAATTTTAATTTTTTTACCCTTATAGTCTGGTAGTCGGTTTATAATCGATCCATCACCGTTAACGTACTTTAACAAGTCCATATACTCTTCAGGTGAAACGCTCACCCATTCCTCATCTTGCTCTCTTAAAACCATTCTGACGTTATTTTTTAATCCCATAATCTATAAATAGTTTCTATTTACAAATGATTCTTTTATAGTTATCAAATATTTATATACATAACGATAAACTTACTAAAAAATTTAATCATGGGGTGCGGATGCAAAAACAAAACTAACGAACAAACACAAGTTCAAACACAACAACAACAAACACAAACACAACAACAACAAAATAACGAGTCTGTTAAGGTGGCTGTAACTAAGATTGTTGAAAAATATTACAATAAAAAATAATTAGTATTTAACCTATATTTTTTTTTACATAACATTGTTAAAATAAATGTTCAATTAAAAAAAAATGAATACAACAGAATACTATAACTTTTTAGACGGCAAAAACCTTTGTAATATTTTTGCAAGTCTTATAGTGAAAAAAATAAATGAGTCCGTTCCTAACGCCAAAACTGAAATCTCAGTAATAAACGTTAGGAATTTTTTTATCGTAAAGGGTAAAACGTCTTCGGATAAACCATTGATGGTTGCTGACATTTTTCAAGAGTTTACATCTAAATATAGTGAAGATTTATCTAAGACTATTAGAGTTATTGACATCATTAACTACACTACCGATCCCGAATATGATTCGATAGATATCGACTACCAACTAAAAAAAGATTATAACGATTTTAACATACAAAAATTCGTTAACTCATTTGTTGATAAAAACATATATTTTAATTTAAAATTAGATAAATCAAATCTCTCTATTTATTACGATTGTTTATCAGAAAAAAATGATGATGTGGTTCATATTTTAAAATCAAAGTTTAGTGATTATAAATTATTTAAATCTGATTTTTCCCAAGAGACTTACATTTCAGAAAAATTCTATGGTTTATCAAACAATAACGAAAAGTTATACCACATGGCTTTAAAACATATTTTTCATAATATATCAATGGTTGGTATAACTAAAGAACTGAACGTTAAATTAACGTCCGAAAACAAAATATCTTCAATAGATAACGAGAATATTAATTTATTCATTTATAACGACAACCACATAGTTAAAACCCCGTGGCTAACGTCATTAATATTGGATGTGTTTCCATTTACAGTTAGTGAACTAACGGAATTGTATCTGTCATCAGAAATTAACCACGTCGATGATGTAATTAATGACGATGACAATGCGCCTTGGAAAAAATTAAATATGGTTGGCGATTTAATTTTATTTTAAATACCCCTTAACCATTTCAACGCCCTCGTGGATATCCTGGAAATCTCTTTCGGGGGCGTATAATTTAATATTGTTTGGATTATCTTCATTATCAAGAGTGAGAAGTAAAAACGCGGGTATATATTCATTCTCTATTAGTTTTGAGTATTCATCATATTCCTGTTCATATTCGTCAATGTCTCTTTCTAAAAAATCAATGTTTGATTTTTCTAACTCTTCTTTAATCATGGTACAATAAGGACATCCCTTCATTGTGTATAAAATAACAACTTTCATATTAATCGATTGTATTGAATTTATTTAGACTTTTTATTAAAAAGGAAATCATCTCATCATTCTCCCCATTTGTTAGAATATATAAAGTATAGACACTTTCTCCCCCCACTTTTTCATAATAAATCATATCCATCTTAGTCCCATACATTAATAACCCCTCTAAATTAAATAACTTGTTGCCGTCAAAAAACTTTCGATACCAAACTAATTTATTTTTTTTTATCAATTCATCAATACCTTCCTTTGTTATATTTTTTGTTTGTATAATAGATGGTAAAATAGTAAAGGACGACTCATATATCTCCGTTATGTAGTTAGGTAGTATAAAATCTTTTTTTTCTTCCATATCAAAAATCGTCTAATAGATTATAATCCACCATATTCTCTTGTAAAGCACAATTACCATTATTCCAAACCGGGTACATATTTTTAATCATGTCATCATTTTTAAATATAGACAGTGTTTTAACCACCTTACCATTTGGAAATCTTTTCTCCATTAATGGTAATTTTATGATGTCTTTACCATAAAGATACTTGGCGAACCCTTCCAATTCGTTAATTGGTGATATCCACTCATCTGTAAGTGGTTTATTGAATCTACCTAGTTTTTGCATAACCTTAAGTCCGTCTTTCGAGTATCGTAGCTCAACACTAGCTCTGTCATTACCATTCACATTCCCCTTTCTTAAAGACACAATAAAACAATAAGGTTTCTCACTATAAGTTCTAACGCAGTTATTTTGAATCATAGACTCACACTCGTATTGTTCTGTCGTTTTTAGTAGTACGGGGTAATATGTTTCCCCATCATGAATAATTGGTTTTTCAATCAAATACGCATCATCACCGTAGAATCGATTAACCACACCAGTTCGATAAGATTGCACAATCGTCGACCATTCTGTATGTTCAACAACGTAATCATCGTAGTTAGTTGCTAAAATTTTAACGTTTTCACCATATCGAGCTAAGGATGATTTATATCGGATGTGATCATATAAAGAGTTTAATAACGTATTGGTGGTTGTTGTGTTTAATATTTTAACAATGTTTTCACGTTCCTTTTTACTTAAATCATAAACTTGTGTAGTGTATACCCCATTAAAGTACTCACCTATGGCGGTGTCATTTAAAAAGCACTCATTATTAACTTTATTAAATAAGTCTTGTCCTAGTAGACTATAAAATTCATTAACCCCTCGCAAGTCAACATTATTATATTTATTTAATAACGTTCTGATTTTTGTTCCTTTAAACTTATTTTTAGTCATGAACCAAGTAACCAGATTATTCCCACTTTCCCTAATTTCTTTTTTTGGTGTGTAGTATGATTTGAACTTAGAGAATGCGTCTGGGTATTTAATTCCTGAGAATTTCAAATACAACTGATAGAATTTATCCTCTGGCAACATATCTTCATTATCAAACTTAACGTCCATTCTCTCAGCAACCCTATCTAAAAATATTTTAGTCACCTCATCATAGAGGGGATTAGTACTATAGTTAGGGTTGGGGTCCATATTAAAATAACGTAAACTGTTAATAACCTCCATAGTATTTAAGTCGGTTCTATACATGGACATTTTAGATCCAACTTTAGCTCGTTTTTTAAGTCTAAGTATTCCCGAATAAAATGTTTTTCTTTTAATGTTGAATGTCAGATAACTAATTTCACGTCTAACTCTAAAAAATCTTTTTGATACGTCTCTAATATTATTATAACTATAAATTTTAAGTGCGATTTTATTTTCGGTCTCCTCAATAACTAAGGTTTTTCTTCTCATATGTACACTAGCCAATGGTGTTCCGTAGTTTTCTAAAAAAAGGTTTTCGTCATGAGTTGTATACTTCAATGTGAATGTCCCGAACGATCGTATAGGGGTTGCTGAAACATGAGTAAAGATATCCATCGGATCACTATCTTTTTTTACTGTTGGTATTTTGTTGTAATTCTCAAAAACCTCAGTTGTATAAATAACTTGTTGTTTTTTAAAAAGTGTTGTCACATCTGACATAAAACGTATAATTAAAAGATTACTAATTCAAACAGATTAACCCCATACGGTGCTCCATAAAGGGCAATTTCATTAACTTTTTTTCGTCGACAGGTACACCACTATTTATTTCAACTAGAATTTCAAGAATTTGTTTTCTTGTTGGTTCGACGGACTTTTCTTCTGTGACATTTTTTTCTACGGTTTCTCTTATTTTAACATAAAAAGATTCCGGTTCAACGTCACCTATTAGAATTTTCAATTGATCAGGATTTTTACTAAAAAACCCTTTAAACTGACTCATGTATATTTCAATTTCTAAACTCATTCCCAAAATTTTTAAACTTTAAACAAAAATACTAAACATTTTGGTTATTACAAATAACCTTAAGCAAATAAATGGAAATTATCATCAGAATCCATTTTCTTTCTTAAATCATCAGGTATCGACGTGCTAGGATTACTACCTTTCATATTAAGTACCGTTAATCTTGGTAAATTAACCAAACAAGCAGGTAATGGTTTCATATTTGGATTCTCAGGTAATGAAAGGAATTGTAATTTTTCAAGACTACAAAGCGATTCAGGTATTTCACTAACACATCCAACTAAGTGTATCGCAGTTAAGCTTTTAAACTTACCGATAGTATCTGGAATCACCAATGATAACGGTTCCCCACCTTTTTTGGTGAACTCAAGTCTTTCAATGTTTTCAGGTAAAGTATCGAAGAAATCATCAAAACCATATAGAGCGATGAATTTAGATGCTGAATCTCCAGGATAGTTAACTGTAACTTTTTTCCCGTTTTTAGATGTCAGTCCACTCATGAACTCAGGTTTAAAATACTCTTTAAGTCCTGGCTCTTGTTTGTTTAAGAATTCAACCAAGTCAATTTGATGATCGGCAGGATCCATATACTGATTATCAGGGAAATGGAATTGGTATCTAAGAGCTGGAAGTCCTGAACTTTGTCCAACATCCATGCTACTAGTAAACGCTTGTGGAGAATTTGGTATAACCACATAAAGAGGTCCTTTAGCGATGTATCTTTCGAACCATGTAAGTCCAGGGGATGATGTACACCATCTTGTTTCACCCTTAGATGGCTCCAAATGGTTTCCACCATAAAAACACGCCGCCTTCTTACCTAACTCACCTTTATCCTCGATTCTAGCAACCGTCCATTGACTTCCACGATAAACGATTTCAGCTCCAGGGTATTGGTATGTAACTGACGCTTCAGCCTTTTCTTCTTTACTTGCCTTAGTTTTTTCTAATGAAAAATCTTTAACTTGATCGTATAATGTCGCCGGTGTTAACTTATTAATATCTCTAAACTCTTCTGGAATTCTATTTTTAAATCTTTCATACTTCATTAAATCAGAAGTAACCGTATACAAATCCTCCATCGCCTGACCATTAGGATCAAACTCAACATCAGGTTGTATATAATTTTTAAGTATCCATTGAACATACTTTCCAATTTTTACCTTGTCCATGTCTTTTTGACTCACATTATCAGGATCGATACCATTCGGTACTCTTGTCGTTGGGTCAGCCGCGATGAGCTTAAACAACGTTTTGAAGGATATTGCCGCCTTTTTCTCCTTTGAAGGTTTTGCGTATTTGTCTAAAAGGATTTGAAATCTCGCGTTTTCAATTATCAAATCTCTTAGGATGTCTGTAAATCTAATAGCCATTTTAAATAGTTTTATTAATAAATATCACAAATATAAGAAAAATGTTATTTAATAGTTCATTATTAATAATTCCTCTCCCATATTTTGTTTTGTTCCTTTTTTTGCTGCCGCCGCTTTTGCGAATTCTTTTTTCTCCCAAGAGTATTGATCTTTGGGAAACCATTCAGATAATAATGGGAAATCATAATACGATAAGGAAAACTTACCCTTCACATCTTTTAAACAAATAGCCAATCTTTCGTGATCCTCTCTATCAAAATCGTGGTTCGAATAGTAGTTTTCTGTCTTCCAATATGGTGGATCCAAATAAATGTATGTCGTTGGTGAATCATACTTTTTAATCACGTCAGCAAAATCCATATTCTCAACGTGGGTGATTTTTAAAAAGTGTTCAATCCAATCAGGTTTAGAAAGTTTATCTCTAAACGTTAAGTATTTTGACTTATACTTCCCTTTCAAATCAATAAACGAACTTGTTTCAGGTTTAGAACCACTAAATACTTGTGTTAGCACATATACGTATTTAGCGGCAACTTCATAATCGCCAGGTTCTAAGCTGAAACCTTCATTAAAAATTTCAGCCTGAAACCTTACAAACTGTTCTTTATATATTGGTGGTGTTGGTTCCTCCCCGAACTTCTGACAAGGAATCGAGTTTATTTCCTCTAACAACCTTGTGGGGTTTTGAATACATTTGAACAAGTTATAATTAAGTGGATTAAAGTCATTGTAAACGACTTTCTTTAGGTTGGGGAACTGTTTCAAGTCCATATTAAAGAAACACCAATACATCCCCCCGAACGTTTCCACATACGTTTCCATATCTTTATCGTAGAAAGGTACAATCCACTTTCCAATCTTACTCTTACCACCAATATAACTCAATGCCATGTTATTTATTTTATTTCTTATTTATTAATCTTATTAAGTATAATCTTTTTCCTTTTAAAAACAAGTTATCAGTAGTATGTCCCCCCCTTTAAATTTCTATCCCCCAACCAATAAATTTATTTAAAATAATTATTTTTTATTTATATGTCAACTTATAATAATTATGTTTATAAAAAAGCCATGGAAAACGAATTAAAAGAAAATGAAGGACCAACTAAAGTGAGCGGATGTAAGACATGTAAGGACCCACTATCTAAAACTCAAAAAGGTATTTTAGTAATATCAGTATATATGTTTGGTACATCGATATACGGTACAATTAAAATAGCTGAATATCTAATTAGTTTGTTTTAAAACATTTCTAATCTCATCTTTAATAGTATCATCAACATTCCCGTCCTTTTTAACGGATAGTTTTAAATAAAAATGTCCTCTATTACCATCAATAGTATACCCTTTATTCGGCATCCTTAATGGTTTATCAGAATCAAAATTAAGTGGCATTTTTATTTTTAAATTACCTTCAGGATGTTCGACTTCTAAATCATCCATAACAATTAAATCTAATACATCTAACTTCATCTTTAAAATAAGATCTAGACCCATTTTTTCAAATTTATCGGTATTGTTGATGGTAACCTTTAAAATTAAGTCTCCTCTCATTTTGGATTGTTGGTAATAATCGCCTCTAAGTCTAACTCTCATATGATCACCGTTATCAACATTTTTTGGTATATCCACATTTAATTTTTCTTTGCTTGGTATTACCCCGTTACCAATACATGATTCACATCTACGTTTAAGTATTGATCCTTGCCCATTACAGGAATTACAATTCATTTGGACCTGTTGTCTAAACATACCAGTACCAAAAATTTGGATGACTACCCCTCTACCTTTACAGGTGGCGCAACCAGTCTTTTCCCCACCAGTCCCATCACATGGATCACACTTTAAATATACGTCGTAGTCTATGTCTTTTTTAACGCCAAAAAAACTATCAACTGGAGTTAATACTATCTCTAAAATTTTATCAGGAGCCTTTGGTTGTCTCTGTCTATTACCGTTCACCATTTGTTCGAACATAGAATTAACATCAAATCCCCCACCCATACCAGCAAATGGATTGCTTTTTTGATTATCGTAATTTTTTCTCTTATTGGGATCTCCAATATTGTCATACGCCGCAGAAATATCTTTAAACTTTTCTTCACCGTCAGGGTTTACATCTGGATGATATTGTTTACTTAATTTTCTATATGCTTTTTTTATTTCGGCTTGTGTTGCTTTTTCGTCAACACCTAAAATTTCATAGTAATTTTTCATGCAATTGGATTTCTTAATAGTTTTATTTAAAAATAGGAAAAAAAGAAAAATTATCAAACGTTACCGTACAGAAAAACGTTCGTTAGATAAATTCAATGAACTTGTTAAACAAAGTAGTTCGGTTTTATTTCCAAAGTTAATAGAAAATGCGGAAGAATCAAACTATGAGTTGGCAATTTTAACAAATAAGACTAAAATTCAAAATAGTTTATTTTTAACGGATGATTTAGGTAGGAATGTCCCGGTAAATTTAGAAAACCCAGAGTACGTTTTTTTAAAAATAGAAAAGTATTATACTGAGGAACTCATATACGACTGGCAGAATAAATCTAAAATCACATTACTAAGTCTTGTTAAAACCTATTGTAAAACAAAAGATTTAAAAAGCATATTCACATTAAATAATAAAATTTGTATACAAATCAATTCAGATGTTAGTGTTTTTTCTTTGAAGGACAAAGACGAGTCTATAAGATTTTTAGAGTCTCTACAGGATTATTTTATTAGTGTCGGTAGAAGTGATGGTATTTTTGTTAGAGACGTGTCTACAGCACAAAGAAAATGGATATATGGTGTATTAGAGGAGAAGGGGTTTGAGAAAAAAAGATTATATAGATTAAAAACTACTTTTTCGAAAAGATAATATTAGTATTTCCAATTGAAACAATACATTTATCGTCTTTGATATTATTGTTTAGCTCAATCATTAAATCATTAAAGGTATCCTCTTTCAAAGATACCCTTATTTCGTCTAAACCTTGTTTAATGAATGTATTTTCTAATATTTCGATAGATTGAGCAATTTTACTTAACTCACCCCTAAAGTCCTCAATATTCTTTGCCATGTTGTAAATTTTTCCTCGACGCTCAGTGTATTTTTAATATCCTTCGGGTTGAACTTTTTTATTTCTTCAGAGACTTTATTTTTATAATCCTCTGAGAATTTTTTAGTTATTTGTTCCTCGTCTTTAAACATTTTCAGTTGCTTCTGCAACTCCGCTATTGATTTCTGATTCCTCATCTTTCATAAATTTAGTTAGTTCCTCGATGTCAAATTTTAAACCTTTTAAGTTTTCAAGGTTTTGATTTTCAAATATACCTTTTAACTCCTGTACCTTAGTTTTAAATAATCTTTCCTTTTCTTCTCTTTCGATATTACTCTTTATAATATTATCCATAGTCGATTCTAAAACGTCTATAAGGGTTTGTTTATTTTCACAAACAAACGAAGTTATTAAAATACTTTCTTGACTCTCGTTTTGTAGAACTTCAACCCCTTCTGGAAATTTCTTAGGTAATAACCAACTACTCGGAAATATCATGTCAAAACTCACGTAGTTTTTTAATACCCTAACCGATTTAAGGTATTTATTTGTTTTATTTATAAATTGGCTAAAAATCATATTAAAAATTAATTAAGTAAGTGATTATGTAAGACACGAATAAACCATACATCATTGTTTCGTATTTTTCAAACTCAAACGGTTTTGGTGGGTTGGACAGTAATGCCTTTAAAAAATTAACACCTAACCTAACCAAAGATATGGTTGAGAATATAAATAAGAACGTTAAAACCGTGTCTACTATATTAATCATTTTCATTTTCTTTTGTGTCTGCTAATATCTCTTTTCTCAATACTTGCATTAAATCTTTAAGTTGTTGTGCCGCTTTTCTAGCTCTCGTACCTGCAGATTTATTTTTCTTTTCGTAAAATTTAGTAGTCTCAGCTGTTAGTGTATCTACCAATGTTTTAATCTGTTCTAAAGTTTCCATATTTTTGTTAAAATTTAATTTTATTATATATAATATTCATTTATTTATCTTTGTAAATGTATTTTTCACTTTTTAAGTGATCTTTCCAAAACTTTATATATGTCTGTAAAAATCTCAATGTCGGACTTAGTTTTTTTAAACTTATAATCAAATATTTGTTTAAAGAAGTCATTTATCGCCCCTTTAATTTCAAAATCTTTTTGATTATAAAATATCTCAAAGAAGAAACCCTCAAAAACCTCAGAGTCTTGTTCCCCAAATTTAAAGTCGATATTTTCTTTACTAAAATTTTCTGCAGTTTTTTTCCAACACCACTTAAAGTGTTCTTGCTTTTGTTCTGTAGTCATACCTATTTTAGTTTCCTGATTTTCAGAAAAATCATCACCTAAATACGTATCGTTAAGTAGGCTTAAAAAAGATAAACAAAAGTCTCTAAAGAGTTCTGTTAGTTCGGGCGTTATGTTATTTGCTAAATACCAAGCAGTAATATCTTCTTGGCTCATTGGTTTTGCCAACCAATCAAAAAAACGTCCCATATTATTATCGGATTTCATAATCTAATAGTAATGCGTATTGAATAAAATGAAAGTATTAATTATTGTGTTTTTTTAATATTTTGAAATAAATTTTTCATTTTTTCAATATCACTAATAATTTTTTTATCTTCAATAGATTCTAAATTAATCAATACTTTAGATGCTTTATCTGTTTTACTTCCAGTAACGTCAGTAACAGGTTGTGGAGCTTTATTATACGCTTTAGCCTTTAATTTTGATAGTAAATTATCTTTTCTAATTTGGTTTCGTTTCTGGTTAACCGGGGTTTCGACAGCATTTGCCCAATCAGGATTATTACCTGTTCTAGAAGAACCAACCACCAAGTCATCCATCCATTCTTCATCTGGTTTTATACCATCTTTAAAATCTATGTTCTCCAACCCGGCTGCGGTGTAATTATCCGTGTAATCTTTAACTGCGTTTGATGGTATGTAAGCCATTTTATCCATCACTTCCAATTCTCCGTTTCCTTTAGGAAAATGTTTAGGATTCATTTCATACTTACCTTTAGAACCATCTTTAAGGTATCCTTTCATTTTTTTAACAACACTTTCAATATAATCGTCATTTTGTTTTTTAGACTTATCTTGATTGTCTTTTGTTAATTTTATTGGGTTTTTAGATTTACCTTTTGGTTTGTTTTTTGATTTTTTCTTCTCTTCTAAGACGATAGTTTCAATCATATCAATCATTTCAGACTCATAAAAATAAAGTTTGTCTCCAGTGGATTCATTCATATCTAATTCATACATAGCTCCCTTATCACATTCGACACAATCGTTCTCATCTAACTCATCACTATGTTTATTAGTCGTTTTTTTAGATCTCAACATTTTTAAGTCTTCTCTATCTATTCTATTATTTTTATTTTTATCTATTCTATATTGCTTTCCGTGTAACGTTTCTCCCATTTCTGTGGATCCATATCCACACTCATTACATTCACCTTCAATCATTTTACTACCACACTCAGAACACATTTGTTTTTTCATAACATCAGATTCAAAAATTTTATTATTAACGTTTTTAATTCTACCCGTTATCTCCTCAGATAACACTCTATTTACTATATTTAATATTTCTCTATCCATACTTAATAAATATCTTTAAAATCATAAAGTATTATCGATTACCGATAATATTATTTTTTTTATTTGTTCTTCAGATAAACCAGTCCTTAATGATACATTATAAATCGCTTCATTCATTGGTGAATTTTTACGTTTTTTTACCCTTTTTGGTTCTGATTTACTCAATTTAACCGGTTTATCTTTACTGTCGCCTTGACTACAATATGGGAACTTTTTACATTTTGGGTCAATATTAACAAATGATCCTCCCGGTATTTGTGATTTTCTCCAAGAAGTACCTTTACCTTTTAAAGTATTACCTCTCATATTAACGTCTTGGAATCCTGGTGCGTCGTAAGCCCCAACAGACGAAGACGACGTCGCCTCTTTAAACTCACCCTCAACCTCCTCTTTTTTCTTATATTCAGACTTAGCTTCATCATCCTCAGACCACATACTAAACGCTGGTCCACTAAACCCACCAGCAGAACCTGACCCTGTTGCTTCTGTAGTTTCTTTGAAAGCCTGCTCAATTAATTTATCTAATACCTTCTTATTCATATCTTTATGTTTTTAATTGAACTTTCCCATGTCGCCTTTTGTCTCCACATTAAATAATAAAACTCATAAAATGCTTTAGATATGAATTCGGTAATATCCCCTCTTAGTGTCCCTTTTTGTATTTCTTTTTTCACATTATCAATCATACTTTTTTCAAATTGCTTCAATGTGTTAGAACCCAAAAAGTCTTTTATCTCTTTTCTAACTAAAGATTCTATTTCGCCTTTTTCACTTTGTGTAAATGCCATTACTTGAATATTGATAAATAGGTTATGGCTACAACTAACGCTCCCGATATTACTTCAATAATGGTGTTTTTAGTTTTTAATTTGCCCATGTCGTCATTTAATTTCTTATTTTCTTTTTCAACTATTTTAAATTTTTCATCACTTTTAATGATTAAAATTTGACTTGTACTATCAATCAATTCTAAAGATTTTATTTCATTATCCTGTTTCAGTACTTTCTTTTCTAATTCTATTATTTCATTTTTTGATGATATAAGTAACTCTTTAGTCCTATCAAGTTCATTTAAATCTAATAGGACTTGTCTCCCCACAGTATATGGGAAGTATATTTGGGTACTGTCTATTTTTTGTGAAAAAAAGTTAGTACTAATCAATAAAAAAAATAATAGTATAGTTTTGTTCATATTAATAGTTGTATCGTTTTCTTAATAGACTATCAACTTTTTTAGCGTCCAACATTTTAAGTTCGTCTATTTTTTTATCGTAATAATTATTTGTTACGTTTCTTTGCATTTTAATGTTAGTTATATTCTCGTCAATTTTTTTGATATCCTTTTTGTAACTACTAATCGAATCCCTAAATTCTTTTTGCAGTTCTTTAACCTTACCAATTTCCTCGTCTAATTTTTCTAATTTGTATTTTACTAACTCTGAATTATCATTCGTTTTACTAAAAATTCTAACTAAAAAAAATAATAGTAACAGAAACCCAATAACTATTAATATATTTTTAAAATTATATGTTATAAAATCTTTCATTCTAGTTTTCTGTAGTTATTGATTTTCTTCTTAGTGATATCACTTTAGCCCACTTTGTTTTAAATTTTTCATAAAAAGAGGTTAGTTTGGTAATCAACTCAGTTAATTTATCGTCCAATTTAATCATGTCTCCATTAACGTACACCCCATTGTTTTCTCCTATAGAAAAGAAAAACTCCAAATCAAAATCAATAACCTTACCACTCCATTGTACTTCGTTATGGTATACCTTTAGAACCCCAAAATCAGATAAATCAGATACATCGGAAACGAACTCATCCATCGTTTCCTGATAACATGTTTTTTCCTCTGTTGTTAATTCTAAATCACTTTTATCTTTACCATGAAGAGTTAAGAGTCCACCAGATATACGATACGTTTTAGATTTATCTTTTTTAACGTCATCAGTATCAATTTCAGCTTTCTCCACGTCTGAGTCTATATTGTTCTCAATACTTTTAGCCATATTATTAATGGTGGATTGTTCCATTAATATTCTCGTTTTCTTTAAAAGAGATTTTAATTCGTCGTATTCGTTAGTCATTTTCTAATAATTCATTTAAAAGTTTAAAGTCAAATGATGGGTTCGTATCTTTATAAATAAAATCGAAGTTACTTTTGGTAACCACTCCTTTAAAATTTTCAACTCCGTCATACTTGACATTGTTCCCTAAAGTTTTTTTAGGGATATTAAATTTATCACAAAGTTCAATTATTAATTTTGATAAAGCAATAATCTGTTCTTCATTATAGGGTTCCCAAAAAAAATAGTCTCTCCATTTTTTCTCAAACACCTTTCCCTTATAAATATCACCAATCCAGTTAACATACGTATCTGAAAGTGCATTTTTTTTTAACCACCCTAAATTCTCCAAAGAAATAATAATCGACGTTTTATTTATCTCCTCATCATCCATATAGTTTGAATAATTGTCAGGGGGCATGATGTTGTAAATCCCACCCTCTTTAGTTATAACATAATTTGGTAAATATGGGTTTTTTTTATTATACCGATACTTTAACGATCGGATATAATTTCTATAGTCCCTTTTTGTTTCGGTAAGGATTATTCTTGTTTTTTTATCAGATGTCCCGATTGGGTTAAAATCTGTTAATACGTATAGATTTTCCGTCATTACTATTTCTATTTGAATAAGATAACCTCTTCGGTTGTATTATCACTTCGTTGATATTGTCTTCAATTGGGTTCTTTTCGATATTATCCGTTTTGTGGTAATCATCTCTTTCAAAATATTCCTCTATCGGTAGGACATCTTTTTTTACTGGTACTTCAACAATCTTTTCAATTTCTTTAATTACTTCAACAATCTTTTCAACTTCAACAATCTTTTCAACTTCGACTATCTTTTCAACTTCAACTATTTTTTCAACCTCAACAATTTTTTCAACCTCCTTAATAACTTCAACAGGTACCTCAACTATTTTTTCAATGATGATTGGTTCAACTTGCTCGGTAACTTGGTCGGTATTATCTCGATTCTTTTTTTTCTTAAACGCCTGATTTGTGGCAATCACTAACGTTATCGCCAATGGATCAAACACAAATATTAGAATCATTATAAAGAGATTTGCAGTTTTTTTAATGTCCCAACCAAGTAATTCACTAACATATTTCAATGCTCCCAATTCACTACCAGAGATTTCTTCAGATTCCATATTTAAAATACTAACATCAAGATTAGTGATACTATCATTCATGTTATCAATTCTTTTGGCTAATGTGTCTCGTCTTACTTGGGCTTGTAATAGTTGGGTTTCAAATGAACGTCTATTATCTTTATTTGCCTTTGTTACAATCTGTCCCGTTTTTCTATCAACAGATTGTGTGGTGGTGTTATTAGATAACCCATCTCTTAATTTGGTAATGTCGCTATCTAATGTGTTTTTCTCACCAGTTAGTTCCACCTTTACCTCCTCAAAACGTTTCTTTTTAACCTCAACATTTTTAACTTTCTTTTCATTGATTTCGAGTTTTGCGATATTCCCTTGGAATCCCGTACTCAATAACCCATAAATCCCAAATGAGGTGATAAGTGATAACGTCACAAGGGCAAGTGTTAGATATATCTTTAACGCTCCGTACGTGTCTTTCCACTTATCGTGGAGATACGTGGCAATTGCAATCTTGGATATTTCAAGGAATGATCCCATTATTATTACGGGTAACGCCACCCCAACAAACACTATAGACAACCCGACAACACTATAATACGCGGCAGTTCCTGACAGTCCTAAAGCACAAAACAATAAAAACCAAGGTAAAAATTTCTCTTTCATAATATTAAACTATAATTAATAAATACTTATAATAAAGGTAATGTAACAATGACATCATTAAGAGAGAGTATACTGAAAAATTTATTACTAGAAAAAAAGATTGCACAGATAAGGGCGAACCTTACCATAATTTTTAATTTGGGGTATAAACGTGGTGCAGTTCAAGGTATGAAATCACATGCCGAACATAGAAAAAATAGACACCAGGGTGATCCTATTAGGGATTATGATATTTTAAGTGCAGTTGAGAAATCAAAAGACACTATCGTCCAATATATAGTTATTGGTGAACTTTATGATGGTGTTGAATTTATCATTAAAGAAAAATCCACGTCACTTAATATCCCCGTAATTTTGGAGGAGGTATCACCATATGAGTTTAACATTTTCGTTAAAACGGTTATGAAATCGGATGACTTTTTTGTTGGTCGTGATCAGATAGTAATTTCGGTATAAAAATAAAACCCCCACTGGTACCAATGGGGGAGTGTAGTTTCATCTTACCGCTCGAGTAAGATTGAGGATTTTCACCCAGGGCTCTTCGTGTCCCATCCCGCCGAGTTATAAGGGTAATCTCGGTTCAACCCTTTTTGTTTGTCTTACAAATATATGGCGAATATATTAATCCACCAAACATTTTATCCTAAATATTCAAATAAATCTGAACATTCGTTTCTTAACTTACGAAGTGCTTTTTCTTTAATCTGTCTTACACGTTCTTTTGTTAAAGAAAAATCAGTTCCAATGTCCTCCAATGTTCTTGGTGTTCCAGTGATGCCGTAGTAGTCTTCAACTATTGCTCGTTCTCTTTCATCCAAAACTGACATTATATTAATCATCTTTTGTTTCAGGGCGTCTTTGGTTGAGAATATCTCGTCGGGTGATTCCACATTTTCGTTTTTTATTATGTCAACCAATGTGTCCCCATCTTCGTTTATGTGCATATCCAAATCAATTATTTTTGGTAGTGTTGCAAATTTGTCTGAAAGATCATTATGAGTTTTCTCGTTTGCCTTTTTTTCTTTTTGCATTTCTTGTATTACGTTCACCGGTAATCTTATTGTTCTTGAATTATCGTTCAGAGACTGTAGAATCGATTGTTTAATCCACCAAACCGCGTATGATATGAACCTGTTATTTTTACTCCAATCAAAATTTTTAATCGCCTTCATAAGTCCAAAGTTCCCCTCAGCAATCAAATCAGATAAATCCACCCCTTGATTCTGATATTGCTTCGCCACAGTGATAACAAATCTTAGATTACCTTCCAATAGTTCCTTATGGACAAGTTCCTTTTCTCTTTCTGAACAATCTTCACCCATCATCTTAACGGCTAACACCTTTTCTCTTTCAGGTGTCATAACTTTTAATTTTCTGATGTCTTTTAAGTAAATTTGAATCTCGTCTTGGTTTAAAGGATTTGACATTTTAATTCCCTCCATTTTTTCTCTTCCCATAATTGTCTAGTATTTCTTTTTCTGTTTCTGTTAATGATTCTATTCCTTCCTCTGTAATTTTCTCTAATATCTCGTCTACTGTGGGTTCCACAATTTTAATCATTTTATCCGTTTGATCTATAATCCCAAAGTCCTCTGGATTTAGGAACTCAAACGTAAAATTTCTCAATTCTTCTCTTCTTTCGTTTAATTTTAATTCTATATTTATTTCTCCTGTTTTTGTTTCTTCTTTTTTTGCGTCATCATCAACGTTTAAAAAATCTTTTTTTAATTTTTTCGTCATTTTAATATCTACACCACTTGGGGTGGTTTCTATTAAGAAATACTGATCAGTAATATCATTTAATACCATGTCAACATATTCCTTTAACTCTGAAAATAATTCGTCACTCCTAAAGTGAAATACTACACCGAACTCACCATACGTGTACTTTAAAAATGGTGAACTAACTAACGTTAACATCTGACCTGACAATTCTTGTATTAAGTTCTCAGATTCACTAAAATCTCCATATATGAATAACATATATGATGGATTCTTTTTTGGTTTTCTGCTTCTCGCCATTTTGTTTTTTAGATATACTACAAAGTTATATATTTTTTCCCCAATCCCAAACATATTCTATAAATAAATATTTTATTAATCCTTTTTATTGTTTTTTCGTTTTAAAAGTGTGACACAAATATATACACTTTTTTAGTATTTCCCACGTATTATTTTAATAAAAATCCAAGTTCATAAACTAAAGGTCTCATTCTATTTTCCAAATTTTTATATAATTGTCTAAATTCTTTAAATTCTTCTGGGAAATACTCTTTCCATACCAATTTAAGTTGTGCGTAACCAGCATCCCAACTATTAAGGTGGTTATGATCGTCAGCGAAGTGACTTCTCATTGTCATTGACATTCTAACAAGTTCTGTCGCCTTATCTAACACTATTTTAGCGTCAGGTGATAGTCGTTCGTATATGTTTTGTTCACCGAATAGTAGGGTGTGAACGTATCTATTTTTGTCAGTTCTTGCGTCACCATATAACTCATTATAGTTGTTGTTATTTGCGAGTTCCGTCATTTCTTCTTTTGACATCCAAAAAAATTCGTTTTTAATGTCCCATAGTTGTCCTTTATATGTGATTTGACGAAGGCTGGATTGTTGACTTGAGTTATTAAATAATGAATATACAACACTGTCATTCGTGAATTGGTGGTATTGTTCGTGTTCTTCGTTTGGTGCTAAGTATTCGTCTTTACAGTTAATCCAGTTAGTCTCAATTAATTTACGAGCCGAAAACATAGAACTAACTTTAATAAAATTTTCAGGTATTATCGGTAACCCCGATTTCCCACTAAAACAAGACGTAAACATACTAACATTTGTTCCGTTATAATAAACATTATTTCCGTTATTATAAAAATACCCAAATGACCCTTCACATAGTTTACTATACCCACTTTGTTTAACTGATAGCGCAGAACTTAACTTTGGGTGGTCAAGGTTACACTTTTTACCTTTTATTTCTTGTCTAACCCATGTTGATGCGGTAATATTCCCATCAACATTATATATTTTTTTATCACCATTTTTTATAATCTCATTAGTGATTGGTTTTGATTCTAATATGTCAAATTTATATTCCATAATTATTTCTTTACTTTTAAAACAGAAAATGTTAATCCCCAACTTTTTACATCCGCAAATTGGGATGAATTCATAATGAACCCACCTTTAAATTCGTATTTATTTAAAACCTTTTCACGAAATATTTTGAAGTCAATACCAGAATACATTAAAGGTGGCGAAAAAACACATATATTAATATTCCCAATTTTACTCAAACGATAAATAAATTGGGTATATAAATTTTTAACACAAAGACCCATTTGATCCTGATTCATTTGGGTTTTAATTACCGTATCTTCAATTTTATTTTTAGATTGTCCTCCGTCTTGTTTAATGTTTTGGAAATCATTTACAGACCCATAAGGTGGATTCATCAAGACGATAATCCCCTTCCCACCCTCAATCGCATCTCTCAAACCCTTCGGTAAAAAATCATAATCATCATTTAAAAAATCAAACTGAAACTTAACCGCTTCAGGATTATACCCCATCTGATTGGCCGTTTGAATATCCGAATAATTCAACGTGGACACATACAACTCCTTAAATTTATATCCACGTGTTAAGTTCCCCGTACCCCAAGCCGGATCCCACACAACGTACTTCTCCTTCCAATCTTCACCATATACGGAAGCGATGTATTCGTGAGCTTTATTGGCCCATAATGCTGGTGTAAAAAATTCACCTTGTTTACGTCTTGTAATATCTTCGATTAACCTATCAACAACCGCGGTAAGATCCTCTTTTTGTGTAGGACTATACTCATTGGAAAAGTGACTAAAAAACGAACTAAACGATTCTTTCGTTTTTACCGGTACCTCATTAAACGATTTTGTTACAATAGTTTTTCTTTTTTTAACGGGATGTAGGTAATTATCGTCAGGATTAATTAAAATCTGAACAAAAAGATTAGCGAGTTGGTTTGTATTCAAACTATGTTTACCCAATACATTTTTTTCAAAGTAAGAAAATACTTCAGTAATATTAATCGGTGTAATCGGTATTAATCTAGTGACACCATCAGTTAAATCTTTAAGTTTTACAATACATTTGTCAATATTATGAATTGAGAATATGTGTGGATTAATATTTTCGTCCAACATCATTTCATTCACCAATACCAAGTTTTTGTGAGCATTTGACGGAGCAGTACTCCAATCCAAATCCATAGATAGGTATTTAAATAAATCATTTGCGTGAATAACAAAACATTCGTTTCTATCACCAACAAAAACGGTTGTTGGTAACATTATCCCTGCAAGTTCAAACTTTTTTATATAATAAACTGTTTGAGCCAAAACTTTTATTTGGTTGGATTTACTTAAAAGATTTAATTCATCTTTAAATTCTGTCAATACTCTAATTTTCTGACTTTTTGATTCACCTAATCCATCACAGGAAAATGGTGATGTAAAAATCATATCTGAGAATTTTCTTGTGAAATATTGTCTGTAACTATTCTCAACATCCTTTTCGTTAACCGATAAAGTTAATTGAGTTATTGTTTGTCCTGTTACTGTTGCCATATCATTTTAAGTATTAATTGCTTTACAAATATAACGACTTTATTGATATACTCGTGAAATATTATCTTCTTTTTTGATTTTAACTATCGTATCCGCCCATTGGTTAATCATCGGGTTATGTGAAATCAAAAATATGTTATCAAAATACTCTTTAATCTTAATGAAAAACTCGGACACCATTTCCAAATTATCATTAGATATTTTACCGAATATTTCGTCAAACACCACGATGTTAGGTTTTGGTAGTGAACATACTTTACTTAATACCGACCTTAAAGCTAAAGACGCTATTGTTCTTTCATACCCCGACCCAGATACCATTAATTTTTCAACACCCGTACCATTATCTATCATTAAGAATTCGACCTCATTTTTATCTGAAATCCTTATTTCCAATTTAAAATAGGAACTATCCTCCATAAGTCTTTGAAGTTCAGAATTGATTAATGGCATCATTGTTTTCATGATGGTTTTGGATATCCCATTTTTACCGTAAGCCTCCAAATAAATTTTATGTATTCTCTCTTTTTCTTGCTCTTCAGATATTTTAATAATGTTACCTAAATTGGTTTTAATTTTTTCCTCTAAAGTTTTAACCGAGTATTCATCACTACTTATTTGATTCTGTTTTTGTGTCTTTTGTCTTTCTAATTCCTCAAGTCTCATTCCCGCCTTTATTAACTGCCCATCGATTTGTTCGTTAGATTTAATTTTATCCAACATCTTATCGTACTCGGTTAACTTACCTTTAAGGGTATTAATTTTTAAGTTATAATTTTCAATGGTTGCTTCGTATTTCTCTTTAATAAGTTTGTTTTTTTCATACTCATCGAAATCCTTTTTAAGTTGCGTGAACCCTTGCTCTTTAACCATTAAATTGGTAATTACCCCCGAAATTTGGTCTCTTTGATTGTTATAACCATCAAGTTCAGAAATTTTAGATTGGGTAATCGACGCATTCATAAGATCAATTCCGCAGTGCTCACATTTAATCCCACCATCAACGGAACTTTTTAATTTCTCAATTTCAGATATGATGGTATCCAACTGAATCTTATCTTTAAAGACAATATTATACTCTTCTTTTACTTTATCGTGATTCTCTTCAGTATAAAATTCTTTTGGTTCAACAACCTTTAATTCGGATGATTTGATATTGGTTTGCTCAATCTGGTATTCATACCCTGATATCTCATTTTGAACGTCACTAGGTACCAGTCTACTCAATTCAACATCGATGTCTGTATGTTTTTTTCCTAACATATCGTCACGATACTCTTTACCCTTTATAAGGTTACCTTCGATAGTTTGAAGTTCCACCTTAAAGGTTTCAACATTACCCTTTAATTCCGTTATTTTTAATTCATTGTTTTCGTTATCCGTTTTTAACTGTTCGGTGTTATAGATGTTCGATAACATTGATTTTGAGTAGTCGGAGTATATCGCCTTGGCAACTTCCTCTTTTCTTTTTAAAAATTCAAGACCCATAAACCTCGATAAGACTTGTCCTCTTGCAGTTGGTTTTGCATCGATTAAGTCTTCGAGATTTGTTGATGTTGTTAGTATCGTCATTAAAAAATCTTCCTTAGTTCCAATCGACTCTTTAATGAATTTTTCGGTTTCTCTTCTTTGTTCCCCAGTAAAATTTTGTAAACTACCATCAGACATTTTTTTGAAAAAGTCCAATTCCGTTTTCACATTCCATTCACCCTTTTTGGACATCTTTCTTTCGATGTTTCTAACAATAATGTAATCCTCCCCATCGATAGTGACTTCACCCTTTACAGATACCGTATCTAAGTTAGTAAACCGATTAAAGATTTCTTCAGCTTTAGTCGTCTTAGTGGTTTCATTAAAAAATAAAAACATTAGAAGATCAACCGAAAGGACCGTTTTTCCGCCAAAATTCGGGGGAGAGGACTCAATAACAGTCAACCCATTACACTTTTCAAAATCAATTTTTTGGTTTTCACCATACGATAAGAAATTAGAAAACTCAATATTTTTAATATACCATTTTTTAAATATAGTCGTTTCCGTTTCGTTTTCTCGCATCTTATTCTCAACCATGTTATTATGTGATAAAATGGAATCCAAATAGTCATCATACCCCTTACCATTCAAGTATTGTTTTAACAACTCAACTTGGTAGTTAGTGTCCATAATATTAACCGATACGTCAATAGTTTGTTCAGTCTCTCCCTGTGTAGTTTTTACCTTAGTTATAACATTAACATTAGTTGTGTTATATTTTTTTTGGAAATAATGTTTTACACCTTTAATTCTGTCTTGCGTGAAATTCTCATTTACATCTTCCCAAACCACTTGGATATAAGGGTTTTCAAACTTTGAAGTATCGATTTCTTTTGTCATTTTAAACTAATTAAACGGTTTGATCTTCTTGAGTAGGTTCAACTGATTCGTTATCTTCTTGGGTTGTTTGTTCTTCTGAGGTTTCCACATCATCTAATAACCCCATCATTGTTTCTCCTGACATTGATGCATATTTCTCTCTCATCACATTCATTTGTTCCTCGAACGCCTCTTGCCAAATCTTTTGCGTTCTTTTTTCTTTCACTTTCAAGTCGGTGTTTCTTTTTGCTACTTTCGCTCTATGAGCCTTTGATGCCTTTCCCATTCTATTTTTATTTTATTTATTATTACTCGGTCTATTCTCCTCAAACCATTCAATCACAGCATTTATTCCCCATACGAAACCTGCAGATAACATACCATCAAAAAATACGGATAATCCTTTATTAAGTCCAATAATATCCGCATTTGGTGAAAAATAACACATCGATAGAAAAAATCCAATCCACGTGGACATGCATAAAACACAAGAAATTAATCCCGATAAAAAATGTCCCATCGGTTGAAAAAATGAGTTATCATTTTCTCCCCAGTTATGGATTTTATCTCTTAATCCGTTAAATATTGATCCGTAAACCATTATATTTGTCATCCCATAGGCAACTACCGCCCAAATTATTAAACTCATGTTATTTGTATAAATTATTGTTTAGGTTAGAACCACCATGAAACTTGGCGGGAATCCCGCCACGTTGGTTTGGTAAATCTAACAGTTTATTCTCTAAATCTTCGTTTTTCTTTTTAAGTCCCCTAACCTCCGAAGAAAGGGTTTGGATGGTGTCTTGTAACATTTTTAACTTGTTGTCGTCTTGTTTAACATCTAAACTCCGTCTAAGTTCGTCTAAACTTTCATCCTTTTTAGATATGTCATCCTGGAAAAGATTTGCCATTTCTTGGGTTTTAGTGGAAAATTCTTGCCTTTCTGACTCCAAATCATCATTTAACTGGAAAACAGTTTGTTCAAGTTGTTGTATTTTAAACAACAACTCGTTTTCAGATTCTTTGTCACTAATGTATTCTATTTTTGTGACAACTTTCTCAATGGGCACTTCTTTAATAATCTCTTTAATAACCACCTTTTCAACCGGAACCTCTTTAATTACCTCAACAATACGATCAACTGTAACCTCTTTAATAACCTCAACAATTTTTTCAACTTCCTTAATCACTTCAACAGGAACTTCCACCCGTTTTTCGACAATCACCTCCTTTATTACTTGTTTTTCTTCAACTTCACCCGTTTTTAAGTCTTTTTCACCATCATTAAGTGTTTTACCTAATAGTCCATACTTTTTTATGTTGAACCCATCATTGAACGTCCCCTTAATGAAATTCTCAATATCATCAATACCGTTTAGTTTACAAAAACTATCGACACTATCGAGGGTCACTTTATTAAAGATTTTTGAGTAATTCGGTTCCATGTTCAATATCTTCAAATGATTTTATTTCAAACTTTAAAAATGGTTTTGGGTTGTCCAAATCAACATATCCATACTCTTTAGTTTCAACATCGTACACACCATAACCGTGTCTACCGACACTTTCCCCAATGTTGTTCTGGATCGTCGATCCTATCATATATCCTTTACCCCCTTTAATTTGGAACTCAGCTCGTTTATGAATATCACCACACAATACGGTTTCGAGTCCATCAAACTTTTCAATATCATATGCCTCTTCTCCGAACTCAAACCCAAGATCGGTTTTTAACCCAACGATTGGACCATGAAATAAACCAACTTTAATCCCCCTCGCTTCACTAATGTCGGGGGGGATATTTCCTTGATATTGTGAGTAAACGCACCAACTAACGTTATCGTCCTCATAAACACCTCTATCTTTGTAATAAACAATATTTGAGTTATTTAATGAATTAATAATTGGCGTTAATGCGTCCAATCTTTCAATATTATTGGTCAAAAAGTCGTGATTTCCAGGTATAATGATAGTTTTTGAGATATTAGCACATTCAGTTAAAATCCAAGCAACAAACTCAATTAACTCTGGTGTCATCTGATTTTTGGAATGTACCAAATCACCAGTAAAGACAATACGGTCAGGTGATAATACTTTCCATTGTTCGATTGCGGACTCCAAAATTGATCGATATAAGTCGTGATCCTTATATAGTCTGATATGTAAATCAGAAAAATGTACTATTTTTTTAATCATTTTTTAGTTTGTTTGTATTTTTTCATATCCGAATTCACTTTTCTGCCGTAGTTCTCAAACTTACTTATCCGATCCTCAACTTCTTTATTTTTTGTTAATATACGACGTAATCTATCCAATGACGTTTCACTAATAGGTTCATCCACATCACGTAATGTCTCACTAATTAATTGTTTACCTTTAATTGAGATTTCTTCTTGTGCTCTTAAAAACTCATCAATGATTTCTAAAGTAATGAGTCTTGGGTTGTCACCGTACTCATCAATAAATTGTCGTCTTAAATGGGGTGGTATAATTTTACTTTTTATCTCTAAATTAACCTCACCTTGTTTAACAACATTTGTTTCTAAATAAAAAACCGTATATCCCACTTCCTCCGGTTTATTTTTAGTCAGATCAACATCATATTCATTTCTTACGACGTCATCATCATTTTCAATAACTTCAAATAAACCTCTCACTAAAACATTTCTAAGTCCTTTAGTTTTATATTCGTCAGGATTGTTTAAAACATCATCTAATAGCTTATGCATACCATCTCTTAACGTTAACTCGTCATTATCGTTTGAGGTATCTTGAGACATTTCAGGTGACCAAGTTAATAAGATATGTTTTCTTGGTGTAAAATCAGTTGGGTCATATATAGTAGGTCCTATAGCCGCTCCATTCTTAACGGGTTTAATCAATCGACTTGGGTCATACATTTCAGGAGTTAACCCCAATGATAATAGATAACATCTACCTTTAAATTCCATTAAATCAGATAATTTAACAGTGTTAGCTGCGTATCTTTTATCATCATTACCCTTAACCAACGGCATTGTTAAAATATCTAACGAATCACATTTAGCAAATTCATCACATTCTTTAATGATGTTTTTGTATTTATCCAATTCATTACCATAAAGACAAGTTTCATCAACAAATGATTCATTATATTGATTTGGATTATCCTTTTTACCTAATAAGGCGACTTCTAAAAATTCTTTTAATTTCATATTACATTACAATTTTTGGTGGATGACCTAAATCATCCTTATCCCCAAACGGCATTGTTACCGGGTTAAATGGGGGTGTTTTTTTATTGCTTCTTAATGAAGCCCAATCAATTTCTAACTCATCTCTTACCTCCCCCATTTTTTCAACTATCGGGACAATATCGATGTGTTTATTCTCAAGTTTACCTGTTAGATACCCATCTAACCAAACGTAAAATTCTTTGTGTGTTAACATAATTCTCTACCGTATAAGTTCACTAAAATCAATCTAGCCATTTTAAATTCCTTAACTCTATTCAACCTTAAACCATAAGCTCGAGCCACATCATTTAAGTGTGGTAATGCTTCAGTTATTTTCATTTTGCCAATTTCCATATCGGAATTTAGAATAATTCAAATTCAACATTAACGTGTCCACATTCGTTACACATATAAGTTGGGAATGGTATTATAGTATCTTCATGACTACCTGTTAAAATTTTTGATACTATTTTTAACATCACGACTTCTTTAAAAAATTTAGACTCACATTTTTCACAACTAACGGTTGGTTGTTCCTTAATGTTAATTTTTGGTTTAATAATATCGTCCATTTACTCTTTAATTAATTTTAGTTCATACTCTTCATCAAAAATTTCATCCTCAAGCATTTCTTGATTGAATTCAAATTCATTTACCAACGAACCTTCCTGACTACCTTTAATTTCAAATTCATACATGTTTTCATCCAAATATGAAATCGCATCTTCATCCGACATCCCTTGAAGTTCAGGATAATCCTCTTTATTGATTTCCATCGTGTCATAAAGTTGGTAAACACTATAAGTTTTAACCATTCTTAGTTTCATAATATATTATAATTAACGTTTATTTTTACCGTACCACTATCCAAGGTGGTATTATACCACCAATTAATTGTTAAATCATTTGTCATACTAAAATATAATCATTTGGTTTTTTTTTGTCAAACGTTTTTTTCACTTTATATCGACAAAAGTTAAATGTTTTAGATATTTTGTTATATCCATATCTAATATGGTTTGTTGAATCTGTTTTGGTATTCTGAATTCTTCGAATGTTCCATTATCTTTAACTAACACAATAATACACCCATAAACTTTAATGTTCTCATATTTAGATCCCTGTAACATCTTCAACAATAATTTACAATAAAACGGTAATTGTGTTGAATAATGTCCAAGAGCCGTGTCGTCCAACTTTTCGAAAGGATATTTCATTTTTTTGGTGAAGTAACTTGCCTCGAAGTTTTTTGGTTTATTTGTTTTATAATCCGTTATAACCAACCCAAACTCGGTTTGTTCCTTATTCATTATGATCCACACCTTATCGGGAGCCCCCGTATAACCATACTCATCATCCCCCAGAATTAACTCCGTATCTAATAATATTGCCCCCCTTTTTTTCATGGTTTCTAAAAAGTCAGTCCCGGCTGAAACCATAGAATCACTACGTAAAATCTGATCAAAATCACAGTCAAAAATTGGTTGTCTAACCTCTTTATCAATCCCAAATAGTTCGAGTGATATCTTCTCCAATAAATAGTGAGTTCGACTCCCCACGTTTATTGAGTAGTCGGCAGCCGCTTTCCATTCAGCTAATAATTGTTCCTGTACGATTGGGTCACCTTTTGCTTTCTTAAATGAAATCCCTTTTGAATCAAACTTAGGGTAAAATAAAGTCATAACTTTACTAACCGACGGCCAATCACTCTTTAACTCACCTTCGGAGTTTTTCATCGTATAGGTATGTGTGTCCTCCACAAATGTAAGTTCAAGCTCTTGTCGTCTTTTTTCTAAAATATCTAATATTTCAGTTGCAATAATTTTTAAATCTATCATGTTAATCTTTTTCTTGTATATAGTAAGGTGTGATATCCCCTCTTAAATCACAAACATCCTTATCTTTTGGTAGTTTGACGAGTTTTACTCGATTATATAAGTCACCCCCGTTTAGTTTATCGTATAGTTTTTTGGCGTCGTCATATGCGTCCCCATCGAGACAAATGATAATATCTTTTTTTGCCTTAGTGTAGAGTTTTTCCCACATATTGTCATTGATGTATTTACCTAGTAGCGCTATCGAATTCTCCAAGAAAAACGAATCAAACACACCCTCAACAATGTAGATATCCTTTTTAAAATCAATTAAGCTTTCATTAAAGATAAGAAAGTCTTTAGCTGCTTCTGGGTTTTTGTATTTAAGTCTCGATTTGGGATTCCATGATCTTGAAACAAAAAAGTTTAATTCCCCATTTTTATTAAATGACGGCACGATTATTCGTCCAGCGTAGTCACCTTCAATACAAATCCCAATTTGATATTTATCAATAATCTCTTGGGTTATTCCTCGTTTTTTAAGGTAGTTAAATGCCTCTTTTCTTGGTATGTGAAGGGGATGTATTTCGTCAAACTTTTTATACTCTTTTGGTAGTTCTAACTCTTTAAATACTTTTTCCTTTTTTTCAAACTTGTCCGGTCGGATTAGCTTGTAGGTTTTTTTATCTTTCTTTGACCCGAACTTATCTATCAACTTCCCTAGATGTCCATGAGTTTCGTGAGTTTCACTACACGACCAACATTTATAAATATGATTTTGGTAATTTATTTCTAAATTTCCCTTTCCGTCGGTTTTCGATAAACCTTTAATATCGTATGAACATACAGGACAGTCAACTGAAATTTGTCCAGAATATTCATTAACACTTTTTGGTTCCCCAAAAATTGTTAGTATTAAATCGATTAATAGTGATTCATCATCCATACATATAAGATAAACATATGGAGTGGTTTTGTCAAATAATAAAACCCCCACCTGTATTAGAGATGAGGGGTTTTTTAATTTTTAAATAAATTTACTATCCTAAACTAAGTGCGTATTTAACCGCTTGTCTTGCACCATCTTGACCCGCAGAGAATTTTTTCAAATTTTTCCCCCCTTGGTTATAAACTTCAATTGTCCAAACACCACCTGTATTTCCTTTACCACAATTCAAAAGTACGTTAGTTCCTGTGTCATGGTTTCCCTTATACATATAAGTACAACACTTATTAATACATGGAACATTAGATTTAGGGGCTGTTTTTGAAACAAATCCAGCGAGTTTTAATTTCGGAGCAAGATCTAAAGACCACCAATCTCTATCATTACCTCCCTCATCATTACCTCCCTCATCATTACCTCCCTTTTCTTGTTCTTTAATTACTCGTCTAACAATTCTTGTTAAATCCGATTCTGTTAATTTAATTATTCTTTTCATAATATTTTAATTTATATATAAATACATTACAAAATAATAAAATGATGGTTAATTAACTAAATCTACCAAATTTTATTTTGTTTCATGTATCCTAAAACACAGGTGTAGGAATCAGACATATCAAAACATTCCTTTTTAAGTGTATTGTTTTTAGTATAAAGCCATGTGATTTGAGGTTCTTTGTCAGAAACCTGTTTCCAAATTAACTCTTTTTTATCAATATCTTTTGGTAGTCCTCCAAATAAAACATGTTTCCCTTTATCGTTTTGTTGTACCAAATCGGGCCAAGCAAATTTTCTTGAATTGTATGTAGATATGTAATTTGGTACAATACCTAAAATATCGTAAATAGATTTAGTTATCATTGAATTGTATCTCAATAATATTCCCACCGTCCATACATTATTTGAATTTAAAAGTGGTTCTTCTATCACAACTTTAGTTATACCTAAATTCTTATACTCTTTTAATTTTTCTTCAAACCCATCAACTTTCATTAATAGCTCCTCGATTTTATCTTCAGGTTTCGGTTTAATTACCGGTGAAAAATGTGTTAATTCTAACAAATCTTTCGTTTGAATATCAAAAATTGCAACACCTATTGTTCGAGTTGACACGTCTAATCCAAGAACTTTTGGTGTGTTTTTAAAATCGGGTTTTTGACTCATAAAAAAATTAAAAATCTAGTTTAACTGGATACTGTTGTATCCCCTGTCTTTTTTGTGGGGACTGTATCTTAGAAACAACCATAAGTTCTTTATCTGCATTGTAAAGAGCTACTTCAGTGATGTGTGGTTTGGTTACTCCATCCCATGTAGGGTTAGACGATGTTAAAAATTGTGTTTGTCCTAAATTACATAGATAGTTCATTACATATATCGTCGCTTGGATATCCGTTTGTAAAGTACCATAAAAATAATACTCCCCTCCAAAATTTAAAGTTAACCCACTTTGATTAAGTGTTGGTAGATTAATATAATCATATAAATGATATGTAGGTGCCGTGTCGTACATATCTTTCGTTATTTGAAACGTTGTACCCGTTAACCCACTAGTAGTTAAAAACCCATTTGTAGTACTTGCTGACAGTTGTGACATCACATTGATTTCTCTCCATTGATTCGGTAATGGTCTGGTGGTTCCGCTACTTACCTTTTGTATTAACACTTTCATTTCATTGGCAGTGAACCCTGTTGGTGTTGTAGTGTTTTGTGAATTTAAAAATTTAAATTCGTTTCCAAACTTTAAAAATACATTATAGGTTAATTGCGTCGTATCAACTAATTGTGGTGTGACTTTACTATAATAATTACAATGTAATGAATTCGTAAACGCACTATTATTAAATCTATATGTAACAAAAACTGACTCAGTATTTGCACTCAACAATCCCTCATCATCACCCAAAACTCCGTCACACACATTAGGTACGATTTGCCCCACTTTTGGTGCCGGTAAAGTCCAAGAACGATTACTCTTATAATTTAATGCTGCCACGATTTCATCATCATCAAAAACTACCATCTTCAAGTCAGGAAAAACTTTACCAACCCTATTAGGGTATCCACTAGAGGTTATGTTTGTATCCCATAAATTGTAGTATCTAATACCTGGTTTATTAAAGTCAGCACTTCTTTTAGACTTAATATAATGTGTTTGAAATAAATCGATAGTGAACCCACTTGGGTCGGTATAAAAATATTCACCCATAATGCCGTTTGGATTTTTATGCCACATTAACCATGGCAACCCAACTTTAAAATTTCTTGCTTGTCCAGTATCTCCAGGATTTGCAGGATCATACTCTTGTTGTGCGAATTTTTCACCATAAAAGTTATCAATAGATTGATTCGTATAGTGTACAATTGCGATTGATTTTTGATCCGATGGACTTAGAATAATACTCTCATTAAATGAGTTATTGAAATACACACTACCCGTGTCTATTTGTCCTGCGTTACTACCGTATCCTAAATACTCTTTTGTTCCAACATATGTTGATGCTGAAAAATAATTATAATCTTGATTTACGGAGTTAAATGTTCCTGCTGGTGATTCCGTCCAAGGAATGTTCATATTCCAAACTTTAACATCCGTTTGTGAAACGTCACAGTTTGTTTCAAAGTTGAAAACGTTTGTTGCCCAATATGGTTGTGGTGTTACCGTATCATATAGTCCAGTCATTCCTGATGGGTAAAACACAACAAACGAATTTCCGGTGTACCCCATAGATTGTAAATTGGGTAATTGTCTATCGACAGATATCGTTACCGTATTTGCGGATGACGTATCCCCCGTTATTCCCGTCACCAAATAGGTAAACATAGGTGTGTTTCCTGTTAAAGGACTTGTCGGATTATTTGTTAATATATTCACAAACATACCTGGAGTTACGGTTCCTGATACTGACGCGTCAATTGTATTAGCCGAAATAACTAAAGTATTACCCGAATTTAGATTACCATTACCCACAATAAAATTAGGGTTTATCGTATATGCCGATGTGGTATATGTCGTATTACCCGTGAAAAACCCTCTAGGTGCTGCGGAATTATAAATATTATCAACAAAAGATGAATCATATGGTATACCAAAAGTGCTTCCAGATGTTGAGTCAACAAATAGTGGGTACTTAACGTTTAATCGGTTAAATTCGGGTATGGGTGTGTTATTATCCGCGTTATATTGCGGCATCAAAACATTAAGATCGTTATAATTCTGATTAGTAATTGAATTATAGCTAACCTCACTATCTCCGACTTGGAAATATGCGATATCGAACTTACCTTGTGATATCTTTTTCCTAGCGGCGTCGGTTAAAATTGTATTTATTAATCCGCTTGTGTTTTTTATTATATATGACATATTTTATAAATATTACATCGATGCACTACCTGTGCCTATGGTTATGGAAGCTATGGTTCCGGACATTCCAACAACAACGGTAATTGGCGTTACTGAAGGACTTATTTGTTCACACACTTGTTGATTATTTAAAACGACATTACCAATAGATAACGTATCCTTTATTGATCCAGTAGTCGTACACTTTACCCCATTATTAACGACTTGTACTTTTTGTAATATCTGACCACCAACAACACCTGTACCCGATATACTAACATTATACGTTCGAGTGATGCCTGTTGTATAATAATTAGGGTGACAAAGTATGTTCGTATAACTATTTGTTGTTGTTGTCAATGTTGACGTAACAAACTGACTTGTCCCTGTCGTACCAGTTGTGTTAGAATATGTCAAAACGGGTGATCCGTTAGATGCGGTACCCGCAGACATTGATGTAGTATCATATAACGTAAACGACACCGATCGGTTTGCTGGTAATGGTGGTGTCACGTTAATACCCCAATTATATATTTTTTGAGCGTAGTTTGTTGTGTTTAACGTTTGAGTACTAATAAGAGATAAATTTATCTGATATGTTGTTATTGTACTTATTCCCGTCAATACCGCTATCGCCGTTCCGATATTGCCAATAATATCCTTCACATAAACAGTATAACTCCCAACTGGTAAATTATTAAACATAATCGATGTTTGGTACACAATGTTATCCAATGAATACGTATATGGTGCCGTTCCACCAATAACCCCACCAACCTGAATAAGTCCGTCAGACGCTACGTTACATGATGGGTCAGTCGTTCGTAGTCTCACAACAATTTTATCATCACAATTACCAGCACTTACGTTAACAGTTCGAGGACTACCATCCACTGTCCATACCCCCAAAGGTGGAGAAACATTTAATCCTAACGACGGTATACCGCTTAATGTCCAACCAGAAACTTTCCATTGACTTGTCATAGTATTAAAATAAATTTTTTGGTCAGGTGATGTTGAAACCCACGTAGGGTATCCGTTCATTGTATCAGCAGAATAAAATTGGTATTGTGTTGACGATGGTACACCAAAAACTGACTTAACGGTAGTTAAACACATACCTGATATACTTTCTATTTCTGGCGTTGTAGGTAAACAGTCATCACAGTCCACAAATGGTCCTGAAGTGGTTATTGCACTATAATTGTAAAACGTTTGTCCCGTATTTGTAATAATACCTGCACTAACCCAACATCCTGATTGTGATGTTAAAGTGAACACACCATTACTTGGGTATAAAGAGTTAATGTTTGCTACGTAATATATCTTTTCTGTTGGGTTGGTACAATTAAAAAACTCCTCTAAAATTGCAGCATAATTAGTACTCACGATACAAGTTGTTGTTGCACTAAAATCACCATAATAATCCGTTATATTAGCAGTATACGTTCCAAATTGTAAACCCGTTAAGTATTGTGTCTGAGAACCATTATTCCATGAAATCTTATAAGGTGGTGTTCCTCCAGTAATTGTCAAATAAATTGCACCATCATTATTATACGGCGAAGATGAATTCACTGCCGAACATTCAACCCCCATTGGGAAGAGTGTTATAATATTACATGTATTTCCACTAAATTGTCCCATTTTATCTTATTGTGTACCCTTGTCTTATATCCCCATAATAATATTCAATAGTTTCGATTTCATTTCTTCTATTGTAGTATGTTATTTTTTGCTTCGTTAATATACCCGCTGTTGGGTGATTTACGGTATATGTTTCAATTACGTATGTTCCTAGTTCCATGATTAATATTCTAAATAAACGTTCATTTGTTGTCTAACACTTGTTGGGTTAATAACCCAAGCGGGTGTTGTCCATCTTATTTCCACTTTATCCCCAACAGTTACCGGTAATGGAGACACTAAGTCATATGCAATATTTCCTGTCGATGCCGTATAAATGTATGTAGTCGTTATTGTTGATTGTGTGGATTGTGTTGTATTATTTATCGTGAATGTACTATATTCGGTAGCCCCAGTTTGGACTGTACCTCCTACGTTTTGACAAATATCAACTCTAACAATGTTACCCGTTTTTGGTAATATGACTCTTCTACTGTCTGACCCTGAAGTTGTTGCCGCTAGATTTATCGCATTACCAATAAAGTAAGTTTGAGTATCTGCAGGACTCGTTGAATCATGACCAAAAAATAACGCAATTGTTTGTTTTGGGTTTACCGTCACACCACTAATACTAACCGTGTTAGCGCTCAACCCACCAGTGAAGTTTGTTCCTCCACTAATAGTTCCTCCCGTATATGTACCATTTACCCCAGAACTACCGCTTGATCCCGACAATCCACTAGTTCCTGAAGAACCACTAGTACCGCTTGATCCCGACAATCCACTAGTTCCTGAAGAACCACTAGTACCGCTTGATCCCGACAATCCACTAGTACCATCAATACCGCTAGTGCCTGAAGAGCCATTACCCCCAGACGCCCCATCTAAATTGGTTGTCCAAGTGGAGTGTGTTCCAGACCCTTGAGTTTCTGTTACTTCTAATTGTATCTGACCCGTAGAACCGGTATATGTCAAAACGTCACCATGAAAATGTTCCGTATTTGAAAAAGCTACGATAACATGCTGAGCAACGGTATAAGATAAATTAGGGGATGTCGTTATATTGATAGTTAACCCTGAATATAATGATGATATATTAATATTATCGAGACATGTACCAATATAGTCAGCACTAATACCCGACGACCCACTAGTTCCGTTAATTCCACTAGTACCATCAATACCTGATGTTCCACTAGTTCCGTTGATACCGCTAGTTCCGTCGATACCAGATGTGCCACTTGTTCCGTCAATACCACTAGTACCATTAATTCCACTAGTTCCATTAATACCGCTAGTTCCATTAATACCGCTAGTTCCTGAACCTCCAGATGTTCCACCAAAAATAGACACTAATTGTTGTAATTCCGCTTTATACCCCGAACCGGCAGAATTTTGTGAAGTGTCTCCGGTTGTTACGATATATATCAACGTTGTTGGTGTTATTGCCGTTGTTGATGCTAATGTTTTATCTGTTAATCTTGCCATTTTATTTTTTATATAGTCTTTTATTGGAAATCAAATTCATCCCCATCTTGAAATTCAGCATATCCTCCGTCTTGATATTGTAAAGTTAATGCACTTACCGAGTTACAATAAATACAACCAGTATCATCGATAACTCTGATGGCGTAAATGATATTATTCTCATATTCAGAAGGTAAAGTAAAACTGTACGGTAAAGATGATGTTGTGTCATAATAAACACAGGTGGCGGTACTATCGCAGGAATCACATATCCATATGTCCAGTGGTAGTATACCTGTTGTTGATGTTAATGAAACTATTGTCCCCATATTATTTAACAATTACCGTTTAATGTGCAAAATTCAGTAATTTTACCATTTAAATCTACTGAATAAATTTTATTTGAATATTTAACATAACTCGTTATTACAGGAGTAACTAAAGTAGTGTCTTCATAAATATATACCCCCGTTTGTAATATCGTATCTGCAGATGAACTATAGAAAGTCATGTCGGCTCCCCCATTTACTAATTCACATGTCGGACATGAAACCGTAAACTCACCTTTCGCGTTCCAAGTACGGTAAGCGGGTCCTGGTGTTGGTGAAGGAGTTAAACAAGAAATACAAGTACTATATGTCGTTGCAGTAGCGGCAGTAAAGGCGTTAATATTTGACCATATATATCCTGCAGGTGGAACATAAGCAACATAATTCCCAACATAACTATAACAATTACCCGACAAGTCTTTAACTACCAACCCTATATTAACATTCGAAGGTGGTGTCATATTTTGTATTATCATCGAATTATTAGTACAAGACGTAAACACAAATTGAGTATTAGGTGCGTATGTTGGTGTTGGAGTGGATGTTGGCGTCGGTGTTGGAGTGGCGGTAGGGGTCAACGTAGGTGCTGGTGTTGGCGTTATTACCACACAAGTAGAACAACTACTTCCCGTCGATATAATCGAGGTTAATAAGTCTCCAGGACTTCCCGCATTATCCTCAGTATATGTTAAACACTTATAATCACCATTTATAATACCAAAAAATGTTGTTCCTGAACTAATGACTCCACCAGAATAAACTAGAGGACCAGAAACGTAATAAATCTCACTACTATTACAATCAGTTAACACTTTAACATCCACACAATTAAAATTACCACTATCAATCACAAAGGTTACCCCCGAATTAATTGAGTAAGCGAACGTAGGTGTTGGTGTTGCCGTTGGTGATGGTGTTGCCGTTGGTGTCGGTGTTGTTGCACTAAAACTAATATCAACTGAGTACCCTAAACACGGATCAGGTGTTGGGGTAGGTGTTGGTGTCGGAGTGGGTGTTGCCGTTGCCGTGGGTGTCGGCGTAGGTGTCGGTATCAAACATTCGGTCAATATATCAAAATCTAAAATAGAACATGGGTCATATGGTGTTGGTGTTGGTACACAAACACCACTATAAACAATACTAGTATCTAAATCAGGACATTCATATAACGTTGGGTTAGACCCATAAAATAAACAACTTTGATTTAGTCCTGTTGAAAGACACCATCTCGTTGAATTAAAATAGATGGTTCCTCCACTAGTTCCTCCCGTCCAATAGGGATATCCATTAAATCCACCCGATACCGTATAATTACCATTAAGTCCCGAATACGCATCTAATGGTATGCTAACACACACAATGTTTGAACAACAATTTGCCGTCATACATAGAGTGTCAGAACAATCGGTTTGTAGAGTGTATGTTCCCGTTAATTGTGTAAATGTTTCTGAACTAAACCCAGCAACGAATGATGAGACAATAGTATAACAACCATTAGGTACAACAGGATCACCAGAAAAATGATAGGTTAAACCTACCGTCGCGGTACCTCCCGTCGCAACCCAATCACCATCATTAGTAACATACTGATAACCATCGTAACAACAACCCTGGAATAATAAATTTGCCATTAAAGTTTAAACTTTATATATAAATAATCAAAACTTTATTTTATTGAAGTATTTAAGTTCCAAATATGTCAAAATATTGCCTCCAATCGGATTTAACTAGGTTATATTCAGACTTATTCTCCAGATAACAAAAATCTAAGTATTTTTCTTCACTACCAACAAACCCTCGATTTAACGACTCGTTTATTTCTTTTTTAAAACTCTCCAATAGTAAATCAATCGAATTATTATTTGGTACAAAAAAACATCCTCCATGTATGTATCTAAATTGTGATACTAAATGGTAGTCTTTATTTGGTGTTGTAAATTCCAATTCATGACTAAAAAAAGTGATTTTATCATTAAATCCATCATTTATTTTATCCACGTTTGGGAAATCTTTTTTAATTGTCGGATCATCACTTCTAAGGATTGCCGCGTCCGCCCAAATATAAAAATCAGAATCAAAATGTTTTTTCATTATTGATTCCTGTATATAAAACAGCTTATTAAAAATGACAATATTATATAATGGTTTTGTCATTTCTGGGACATTAAAATGTATTTTAGATTTAAACTCATCTGAAACCATAAGTTCACTTACCGGTTTATAATACGTCTGGTGGGCAACTAAATCCTCCAATTTTTTAATTTCAAAAATGGTTTTTTCTAAGTTTGGGTCACAAACCATTCTATTTTTTTTTATCTCATCATATAACTTTTCATCGGTATATATAACCATTGGGGTGTCGTACATCAATATCGATTTCATCCAATATAGATAAGTACCGTAGGATAACTCGTATCCATCCCAAGCATCTCTACCAATATCAAATAATGCGGTAACTATTGTCGGTTTTTCAATTCTCATAATTTCCCCGTTATTTTTTCACCCCAACCTTTTGATTCTGTATGTAACCAAACAACCCATTCTGATGGTTTAATTGTTGTATTAAATTCTCTCCAAATATTAACAAAATCACCTTGTTTAGTTAAAATACCACTAATTTCGTTCTTATCGGCATCCTTTCTAAAGATTTCATCTCCATTTTTATCTAAAAATATTACCGCCCAAAAATCGTAATCCGTGTCCGTTAAACTACCACGATACACATCAATACAATGTTTAAAAATAGATGAAAAACTATTAACCCACTCTTCTTCGGTTTTATAATCATAGGGATTTGGTGGGTAGTGTTTATCTATGGTATATTGTTGTGTCGCTCTTTTTGAAAAAAGTAATCCAGAATAAATTTCATAATCCCTAAGTGTCCTTTCAGTTCCGAAACCGTATTTTCCGAACTCATCTGGGTTATAAACCTCACCATCCATTGAGAATAGTTTTCTGTTTTTTAAATGTGCTGATTCATTTTTTTTACCCCACTCTTTATCGTCGTCCCAACTTTTAACTCGGTTTTTACGAGTATATTCGTGCCAAATTAAAGTTTTGTGTGGATGAAATAAATCATACCCGTGAGTGTATGCTCTAACACCCACAGCAATTTCTTCGCCGTGGAAATAAAATTCATTATCATGTTGTACCTCCTGACTAAAGATTCCTAATGTAAAACAAAAATGTGCTGAGTAGAATCTAGCAGGAACTGGTTCCGTTAATGTTTGCCAATTCGGAATCGTTTCGGGTAAGAAAAATACGGCACCTTCAGGTATAAATCTATCAAATGACATCCTCCAAGGATCTTGGACTCTACCTGCCGGGTCATTCTCAGGATCAAAAGAGGAAACGTATCCAGTTAAAAGGGGTTTCTTAAATCCTTTCTTTTGTAGTTGTTTAATCATTTTAATTAGTTCAACATCCCAATTGGGTGCGAATCTCATATGGGAATCCACTTGTAGAGTATATGTTTCTCCACTATATCTTTGTTGTAATAAGTTTCTAGCCCAACAAGTCCCTTTAGAGTTGGAATAAAGGACATTCTCAATTCTAAATCCTTCGTCATTTTGGTATTCATCAATATTAAATTCATCGTCTGGGTGAAATTGATTACAAACACCAAACACTAAATTTTTAGGGTGTTTAGCGTTTTTAATACAGTCTTTAATTGTTATATTAAGTTGGGGATCTCGATAGGCAGCAATTTGAATAAAAATTGTATTCATGTTTAATTTTTATTCAAAAAATAACGTAAATCCAACAAAAAGGGTAGTAATAATTAAAATTTACGAATATTTTAGTTTACGTCGTTACGGATAACAAGTCGTTGTTACAGATTTTGCTAATATAGTACCTACAGAGTCTTTTACAACTAACCAATAGGTGTCGTCAGCCAAACTAGAAACCCCATAACTAATATTACCAACGTTTAATATCCATGACGTGTTTAATAACGCGGCAGCTTGGGTTGAGAATACGGTAGATCCACCATCATAAGGCGGAACCCCTCCTGTTATAGTGTTAAGTTGGACAAGGATACCTGAAGGTAATGAACAAATAACTAAGGTTTGGAAATCGAGGGGAGCCAGTGTTGGGGTAGGTGTTGGCGTTGGTGTTGCTGTTGCCGTAGGTGTTGGTGTCGCAGTTGGCGTGGCTGTCGGGGTTGGTGTCGCCGTAGGGGTTGGTGTTGGTGTTGGTATACAAGTAACGTCCATAACATCCGTACACCCAATACTATTAATAATCTTCACCTTTAGAGGGTCAACACCTGGAAAAAAATTATTACTATCAATGGTTATTGTTGGTGGTATAGTGGTAACTCCAGACACATAAAAGCAACCCGTTAACCCCGAATCACATAAATAAATGTCATATGGTCCATTACCATTTGTAACCCCCGTTATTTCAATAATCATTTTATATCCATACTAATTCATCCCCACTTTCTGTGGTTATTATGAGTTCAGTCTCAGTTAAAATAAAGAAAGTATCAATATCACAATAAATGTACTTAAATGTGAGACACCCCGTACTGTCAACAATTTTAATTATTAGAGTTTGTGCTCCAGAAAAAAAAGAATTAAAATAATACGTCCCCCCTGTTGGTCCTAACAAAAAACAGTTATTCATGTTTTCATCACACACATAAAGACTATATGGTGGTGTCCCACCAACAATATTAGATATATCTATGGAGTATGGCATCTTTTAACAAGTGTATTTTAATATGATTTTACCTAGATTGTTTACTTTAGTTATCGTTCTCGACCCAACAATTGGACAATCATTAGATAAGAACATAACTCCCCACCCACCGCTGGATGGTCCATAATTAACCGCTAAACCACCTATATTTGTCGTCAATGCTGCGTCCAAATAAATAACGTCACCAACATTTAAAGTTAATCCCGTAGTGTAGAATTGTGTTGAGCAATTTACTTCACTACAAGCCAGACCAGCGTATGGTTGTGAAACCATATTACCAGTACCGTACCATGTTGTGTAGCTCGGCATACCTGTAGGTGTAGGTGTTGGCGTTGGTGTTGCCGTAGGTATTGGTGTTGGACATGGATGTACACTTAAACAACTAGGACAATCCACATATGTAGTACCACCATCCCAAGTCAGAGTTGCTGGTCCAACACTAGCTGATGATTTTTGATAACATTTACCATTAGTACCCACAATTCTAGTACCCGTAGCAAAAACTGCAGGTAACCCCATAATACCATCACTATCCAATACACAACAAGCCTTCACAAAGAAAAGTGGGTATGGTACTGCTGTTGGTGTAGGTGTCGGTGCCGGTAAAACACCTTCACAACTTATATCGTAATTTATTTCAAGTTCTAAAACAAACTCACCATTACCAATTGGGTCAATCCCCCCGTTGGTGCAATTAGATTTTATGGTTAACGTATTATTTAATAAATTAACATCATAACTACCAACTTCGGGTATTGACGCTAAAATCGTTTCAATAGATTCTCTCCAAATCTCGTCATTAGCAATAACAAAACTCTGACTATAACCACTACCGTTTAGAGTTATATTACAATTTAAAGTTACCGAATTTAATATACAATTAGTATAACCGGTGGTTAAATCTAAAAACCCTTCACTTAACATTTCTGATATACCTCTTTTTGTTCCCGTTGTTGTTGTGAACTGAGAACTACAGATACTATAAGTGGTATCACCAGTAACCAGTGTCGATGTACAATCTATTGTAAAATTGTGGTATTTTGTACATCCACTACCATCAACCACTTCGACACTATATGATCCACCAGTAAGGTTATTTACGGTATTACCGGTTTCACCTATAGGTACGTTATTTGACCATATATATGTGAATGGTGGCTCACCACCAAAAATTATAACATTTGCAGAACCCGCTCCACCACCTTGGCAATCGTTAGTTAAAATGGAACTATTTAAAGTCCCACCCAAAGCGATTGTAAATGTTTTACTGACAGTACAATTACTCTCATCGGTAACATTTAAAGTATAAGTTCCAGCCACTAAATTAGTATATGTAAATGCGGATAAATTAATGTCATACACTTGCTGTCCATTACTTAACGAATAATCTAATAATCCGTTACCCGTATCCCAATTAGTGTAGCCAGTACCCACGTTAATCATCGCAACCCCATTTGGTGTTCCACACGTTGATCCGGTTAATGAAACATTAACTGAAAACTTCTCTTGTGACGAAACAACAATAGTTTCACTATATATACATGTCGTGTTTTGTCCCGATATGAATAGTAGGTATGTATCGTTAGGTAAATTATCAAATAAGTTCGTTTGATTTGTCGATACGGTATTTCTAACTTCATTGGTTGTTAGTCCCGTTAATGCGTATATATAATTCCCAAAAGTTCCGTTTAATGTTGTACTAATTTTACCGGAGTTTTGATTACAAACAGAATTAGTGATAGTATTACTTACATTATAAAATCCGTTTTGAGATATTAGAAACCCACCAACAACTAGCTCACAAAAGTTAGCATCTCTAATATTCACAACATATGAACCACTCGCTAAATTATCCAATGTAAAACTATTAGATAACGTGTAACCAACAGTTCCAGTGTTTGCCGAATAATAAAAAGGTGCGGTACCTCCAGTTAAATTAAATGTTAATGATCCGTCACTACCACTACAAGATGGGTTTATTGACGTTGTTAGTCCGACACCTAAAGGAAGTGCCTGTCCTATTAAAACTTGTTTTTCGGTTGTACACCCATAATAATCGGTAACTAACACAGACAAAACTCCCTGAGTTAGTCCCGTTGCCAACTGCCCCGTTTGCCCATTAGACCAAAGATAAGTAAACGGACCCGTACCTGTTGTACCAGTAACTGCCGCCTTTCCTCCGTTGGTAACACAGTTCGCCGCGTTAACCACCCAAAAACCGTAGTCAATCCCCGTACTCCCACTAATAATTACGTTTTCAGTTCTTGCCGTGGTAAACCCATAATCGTATATTAAAACATCATATATACCATCATCCAAACCAGTCACAGTATAAGGTAAAGATGTGGCGTCAAGTATTGAATTAAAATTCCCGTCTTTATTAATAACTAATTTATAAGGTGCCGATGTCGATGTCGAATTAACAACCATAGCTCCGTTACTCAATCCACAAGTTGTTCCCGTTACGGACGTCACTGTGGCGGTATAACATTCGGATATCACAGCATTAAAGTAAACTTCACTATTTTGTAACCCTAAACTGTCATTTATTCTAAAAACGTATGTCCCTCCCGTTAACCCAGTAAAGACAAATTGTGATGTGTTTGTCTGAGCAGATATACTACCCGGACTTACATTATCAATCGTATATGGTTGTGATCCCCCATAGACATTAACGGTTATTGTTCCCGCAGAAATTGTACCACAATTACCACTCGTTATAAAATTATAACTTAAGGGTCCAGTATTACAATTTTGGGTACAAGCCGAAAGTGGGTCCAAATAAACCCCAACGGCACTACCCGATAATGATTGGTCAACGCAGACAGATTGGTACAATGGTCCAATACCTGTTTGTAAGTTACCGCAACAATCAAAATAACTATAATATACGTCGTTAGTATAACCTGAAATACAAGCCATTATCCACAATTAATTTGTATGTTTAAACCAATATTTAGGTTTAATTGTTTATTTGTAAAATTATCGTAACAAGATGAGTTACTAATAATTAGGGTTCCCCCAACAAAAGAGTAGTTTAATCCGTTTTGATATAAATACTCGAGGGCATTGTCAATATAGTTTATAATGTTATAATATGAAACCGGTAGGTTCGTCGACGTGTCGATTGCGCTTTGTCCGTAGGACGTAAAAATAGGTTCATCAATTAATGTGGTTTCAACATTCGTTACAATATCTTTCAATTTTAAAACTACCGACCAATTAGCAATTATTGTAGTGACGTCACAATCGGTACTCGTAAACCCTGAAGATGCGTACAACTGTTGTACTTTTTGGTTTAAAACCGATGCTGGGTCAAATGTTGGTAAAGTACATTGTGTTGTTTGATCGATACAATCATACGTATAAGGTTGTCCATTATACTCACATGGTATACAAGACAACGCAATGTATTCACAACTCCTTTGTCTTCTCCAAACAACTTTTTGTCTGTGAAATATTGAGTTGTCCATTTTTTGCCCCGTATTCCAAATAGTGGTTGCTGGTACAAATTGCTCTAAGAACCTCACCCAATAGTCACCTAAACCTAAAGTGAAATCAATCATTTTTTGGTAGGTGAATTTATTATTCGGTATGTTTATAGTTTGATCGGTTTGTAAATATTTCCAAAAAATAGACTGTAGAGCCGGATACCCGCCCGTTTTACCATCAAATATGGTTTGTCTATTTCTAACATTTATTAAATTATTATAGAATGTTTGGGCAAACTCCGCAAATGTTTTCTTATCAGGTTTAGGGTTAATAACCGTCCAGTCATTAAGCCCTGGCGTTGGGTATGGTGCCGTTAATCCCGAATTTGGGATTGGATAACCATATTTAGATGACATTTCCCAAATATCATAAGTGATACCTTGACCCATGTTCAAATAAACCTCCATGTTTTTAACATTCAACACTAACCTTTCGTCCTCAACATAATAATTTGTTTGGGATAGGGATTCGTTATATTTCCTTAACCCCACTTCGTCAGCTTTCCACGACTTCTTATTATCTATTGTTTTTGTTAAATTATACCCAATTTCTAAAAATGGGAACTTTCTAAACCTGTCCAAATAATCCTCCCCATATGTGAATGGTTTTAAACTAGTTTTAATAACTGCGGGACTGACATTGAAATTAGATAATGAGGTATTAATCTGCTCACTTGATCGATGATCGGGAGTGACTTCAAACCATCCCGCTCCTTTTTGAAAGAAGTAATCGTCGGTATACTCAGGACGCTGAGGATACCCAGTATCAAGATTAAACGGATAATATATTAAATCTAAATTAGATTGTCTTAAAAACCCACTAGATGTGAATCCTGTATATTGTGTTCCTAAAATCTTAAAGGTGTTACTCGTTAAATACGCTGGTGATTCAACGTATTGAGTACCTCCCGATATTTGAATGTATTGCTCATTAAACTCATCTAACGATATTTTTTGATCGGCGATGTAGATATATTCATTAAATTCTATTAACGCCTCAGGCGCACCTACCATTCTTAAAATATATTCTATCGATTTCCTAGTACCTTTAGATCTAAATAAAAATCCAGAATTTAATATTATATTTCTATAAAACTGGTAGTTTAATTCCGCAGGGGTTTGTTGGTTTAATTGTCCAGGATATATAACTTCAGTTGCCGTTGAGAATATCGTACCCAACAAAGAGTCGTTAGTTATGGGTGACATATTAGTATTTATACCTAATGTTTGTGCTAAATTTTTTAATAATTGTGACGGTATGTCATCCCCAACAACATAATTAACTGAAGTCATATGTGTAAGTGAATCGACGAACGTTTTAACTTCATCAAAACTTCTACCATATAATTGTAATACTTTTTCAACCTTTTGATCTTGGGTATCAAATTCTTTTAATGACCCTGAAGTTAAAAACCTACTAATTAAATTCGTTTTATAGACATCTAAAGCTTCGGCAATGTAATTTATGTTTGCAAGATACGTATCAAACAATTCAGTTCTAATATCTAAATTCCATAAACCATCTAAATTCCACACAACTTTTTTAGTATACATAACGAAATTACCGTTACTGTCGTAGTCGGGATATTTAAAAACCGTAGTATATAATGGGTTTGAAACCCTATTTAACATATAATCCTCAACCACATCAAAATCATCACTAAAAACTTTTTCGGTGACTAAATCGTTAGGTTTAAGTATTAACGTGTCCGTTGTTGTTGTCGACGTAAATGGTTTCCCTTCGACGTAAACCGTCACCGTACCCCCAGTAAGGGTTGGTGATGCGTCAAAATCAACGACTTTATATTCGACATCAAAGTTTTCGATATATAACGAAAAGTCAGTATAATAACTAGATAAATTTCTATATTTAGAAACCTTCATCGGTCTTGCCGAAATGTTTTTATTAGCATTTAACGAATAATCAATATCAAATGGGTTTTTAAGGTAGGTGACATCAATATCAAATGACGTTTCATGAGCTATCTCATCATATACTATATTACTGGCGGTATTCCCCGTTTGTAGCGCATAATTTACCGTGTCGACCTGTATCGCTGCCGGGAAAAAGTTAATTATCTTAGTGATGGATGCTGACATCCTTTTTTGTAAAGAACCATACAAAGAAAAACTTGTAATTTGTGATAAGTCATAATTAGGATATACTTGGAAATTTTTTTGTATTAAAATCTTTGCTTGTTCAATTGTAGGGATTTGTAAATTCTCTAAATTAAATGGTTCCGAAAAAACTCCAGTGGTAAATGAACGATTGTTTTTTTCAGTAATTGCTGATGTGAATTCAAAATTTCCAAGCGTCAATCCTCCCCCTCCGACTAATTGTAACCCAACTAAATCATCAGAAAACGTCGCAGAACCAATTGCTGGTTGTGGTGGGAAGGTATATTTAGTTTTTGCCATTAACTAATAATATTTGTAAAGTTTTTACTAAAATCTATGTTTACCCCTCTATCTTGTCTAACCTCATATAATAATTCATTAAAGTTGTCTCTAACCTCAAATAGATTGTACTGTTTATATATGTTATTTGCACTATCATAAAGTGTGTAAATACCATCATCAATACTCTTAGTTTGATTACCATATAATGCAATAGCCAAAGTATCGATATCGTGCTCCGCGATTTGGATGTCCATAGTTATTGGATTAAAAAATGTATTAGTTATTATTATATTTTGGTTTGGTTGCCCAATAAATGGAGTAGCGCTTGGTTTATTTGTTGGTGATGCCGATGGTGAAAGTGTACAAAATAATAAATCACCAGCATTCTCTAAATATCTATATCTTATCACTTTTTGTGACGTATTTACTTGATCAGTAATAATCGGTTCACAGAAAAAAGATGAGGTTACTATTCTATAAAAGTTGGGAATTTTTGTTCCGTCAGAATTTAAATATTCAATTCTAAACCCAACCAATCCCTGGTTTGTGAATTTGTTTCTATATTGTTGTGGTACGTTATTAAGATTTAAAACGATACCCTTAACATTCGGTAATGCTGATAAAATCCCACAATCCTCAATTTTTGTTCTTATCTCAGCGGGTCTTACATACAAAGTATATATACCAACTTTATTAAATTCACTTGCGGGTAATTTAAGATTATATAATCCACCGAGTATTTCGATGTTAGCGTTTCCCCCCGTATCACTATTGTGGAAATACGGGGTTAAAATACTCGCCGCGTCTAATTTTTTAAGTACAAAATTATTCGTAACATCCCTTGATGGTGTGTAATTTAATATTATTTCAACATCTTGTGGTGAAACGTCTGCGGGTCTAACTATACCATATGCACCTAATGCCATTCTTTTTTATTTATAAATAGAGTTTATTGAGCTTTTATGTCTCATTTAATATAAAATAACCATAACCGTACCTTATTAAATCACCTAAATTATCCACTTCACCTAATCTTTGTAATTGTTCAGTACCGCTATAATTCCCTCTTTGTATGAAAACGTCAGACTGAACTTCGGGATCCATTACAAAATCAAGCAATAATTCATCCTTTGTTAATCCCGAAACCACCATATCATTAGCGGTTAAACCTGAGGACTCGACAAAAAATATGGTTTTTTTATTTTCTTTAAAATCAAAGTAATTAATACTGTTTATTGTATATGCTGTGTATGTTTCAGTAATTTCATCAACATACCCAATTTTATTATGCCCTAAAGACATGATGTGTCCAACCGTAAATGGGTTTGGTCCCCACCTTCTTAAAAGATTTAATTTAGAGTTAGTGAATCCAGACACTATAAAAGGCACTGCAGTATAATAACTTGATATTTGATTTTGTATATTGTTATTGCTATCACCTGTAAATATAAAATCGTAACTTATCGGAATCCCCGACCAATTTCCTCCGTTTTGAGTGAATGTCACGTTATCTAAAACGTTATTAACTGTAACTCCAGTAAATGGTACAGTCACATTTTTAAACACATTTGTTGTTCCCCATAAATTATTTTGGGTCATTTTTATTGTGTACGTTTGTGGTGTTGGTGGGTAATAATGTGGTTGGGTATTATATGTAACATTTAAGGTTGCTGAGCTACTTCCATCCCCCCAATCAACAATGTAGTTTGAAACCTCCAAATAATTATTCGTTTTAAATCCTGCACTATTATAAAGAGTAACCAAATAAGGATTAGTGGCGTCACCTGAAAGGATGAAATTGTTCACGGTGTCCGCCTGATCAATAAACCCATCAAATTCATCATAAAAACCTAAATCATTAAAAGTTTCAGTAAATAAAATGGGTATGGTTAACCCCGTTAAGAGTGATCCCCCGGTTTCCCCTCCACTTAAGATTTGTGTCATTCCAGAATAAATCCCAAAAGTATTTCCGTCGTAATTTATATTAAATAAATCTCTATTTAATATTTCGGGGGATATTACTATATTAATTCTCTCTGATGCCATTATGGATTAACATATTCATACCACATTATTGGATCACTAGACGATCCCACTCTTTTTATGTTACCTATACCATTACTAAAAGTGTATACCTGATAATCATAAGTATCATAATTTATTTCATATTTATAATAAAACAATTCAGTCTTATCTACGTTAAATTTACTCAACCCCGTCATTGTTGATTGTGGTTGATTAATCATTCGAATAAATTGTCCCTTTTTTCCGTTAAAGAATTTTGCACTAACATAAAATTCCGTCCTATTTAAATAATTTTTATCTTTTAACCCATACACATAAAACCCTTCTTTATCTGCGCCAGCATAGTCCAACACAAATTTTGGTTTTTTCACCTCAACTGATGTCTGATTTAATGGTGGACCAATGGTTCCTGGTTCCTTTAATCCTTGCTGTGTTGGTATTATTATACTTAATAGGTTTGTTTGGTTTTCGGTTTGGTTGGTGTCATAAAAATCCAACTTAAAAAAGCTATTTTTAAATGAATTAGCAAAATAATAGATTTCAGAATCTGTAAACGATGCGTTTTGATAATCACTACCCCAATCACTAGTAGTTGCTGACATTGGTGTGTTTAAATAATTAAAAAAGTTAAATTCGTAATTAATGTCCGTTTTTAATTCCCCAAGTACGTAGTAATCTTTGTGTGCGAATTTAGTGACTTCAAAATCGTTTATTGGATTTATTATGTCTTTTATTACCTCATTCTCCCATTCCCGAATCATATCACCCCTACCTTCCATATCGAAAGTAATTTCTAAAGGGATATTAATATACTCCTCAGTACCTGTTACTATTTTTCTAAAATAATTATTATTCACAGTCATCCGTTGTTGGTTGATTTATTTCGTTAGTGAAGAAACCACTAGTGTCTCTACTCATCGGGTGTTGTAAAAATATTATATCCCCAAATGGGTAATGTGCCCCGTTAATAAATGGGGAATTCACACCTCTACCATCACTATCCGTATAACCATAAGTATAAACGTCTCGCCAAATTAACTCCTCATTATTATTAGAATAATACGCATGAAATGGTACTTGGGATATTTGATTGATGTCTGTTGCCTCAATATAATTACTAAAAACCCTAATCGGTATTGAATAATGTGGTTTGTACGAGTACCCTGGAGGTAACATCGTATCGATTACACTATAAAACCCAGTTAACGAAGCGACCCCACTATCGGAATGGTTTGGGGTAAAAAGTTCTGAATTAAAACTATATTTGTGATATAAATCGGATAACACGTATTCTGTTTGTTCAATATCGTTATATTCACAAAAATCACCTTTTATTATATCACCAACGTTTAATGTTTTATTATAGTAAAAGGTTTTTCCATTTTTAATGTAAGAGTCAACAGGAATATTATCTTTATTATTACTTGAATTGTGTGTCCACCAGTAATTAATATTTGTTTTTGTAAAATTAAAATCCCAACCGATATCAATCGCGCTGGTTTGGGTGTCCGGTTTATTAAACCATCCCCCATAACCTTTATTTATGATAGAAACAAATAACTCACGTATCGGTTTACCAGTATTATCGATTAGATTAGTTATATCTATATCCTTATTTATGGTATATCCGTAGGTTTGTCTACCGTCTTTAACCGAAACCCTTTGGGTGTTGTTGGGTGTTAACCCAGAATACTCTAACTTTCGTTTAATCGGAAATGGGTTGTTTTCAAAAGCCATTTTAGTTAGAAAGGTTTCGTCTTGTGTGGTTAAGATTTTATGTAACCTAACGTAATATCTTGATTCTGTTTCAGCACTATTAGTTAATGTTAATATCCTTTTAAAGTTACCATATTTACCCGTTTGGATATCGGTGGGTTCAAATTTTAAATTATACACACTAAAAACTCGCGTCTCGGAATTATATGTCCCATCGCCCACATCATAAACTTGAAAAACATTTTTACCGTTAATGGTAATATTTAATTTCACAAACTGACCGGGGGTTAAATTATGGTTAGTTCCGCAGTAAAAATATACTAAATCCTTCCCATTATAAACACCATTATCGATAACAAAGGGAACACCCTCAGATACGGAAAAATTAGTATTTGTAACGTTATACGTTTCGTCAGTGTACGACATTACTTGATTAGTTGTACTACTAAATGCGTACGACGTATATATACTCCAATTGTAGGTTGTTGAGCTTTTTGGTACAAAATTTAGATGTCCGCTAACCATATCCTCCCTGATAAACCCAAATTCTTGATATGGTGGGTAACCCTCCCAAACGTTTGTTGTTACGGATGTGGTTGGGTTGACATAAAATAGACTATTTTTAAATGGTGTGTACTCCGTTCTTCCTGAAAGGGTATTGTTAAATATATTAACAATTTTACCCGAAAGTCTAAAAATGTTGGACGATTGTCTTTCCGTTTCAAATACATCTTGTAAGTTTACGACGTTTGATCTATCACCTTGTACAAAATTTCTTCTATCCCCGATAAGTGGTAATTGTACCTGCACCGGTTGGTTAGACGACCCAATAAAACGTTTATTACCTAAAACAATCCTTATTTCATCTTGTTTTCTCATTATTTCCCTAAAATATATTTAGTTATATACCTGTTAATTGCGCTTTTTCCCTTCCCTAATCCAAAATAAAAATGGTATGGGGCACCAACTACGAATCTCTTAGATTGATCTGCCGGGTACGATTTTACGTTTTGGTTTGGGTTCCCGTCCGTATCGTAATTATAAATATACCCCGTTGCTCCGTTAAATGGTCCAGTACCGTTTTGTGGTTTAAAATAATCAGCAGTATCAAATTGCATACTTTGGTAAGGTACGGAATAGAATCCTCCACCTTCAATGCCGGTATACCAATCGTTTAATTCACTACCAAATAAACTTGGTGATGGGGATGTCAAATCACTTTCCCATTTATACATAGGTACTTCTTGTGTTTTTGGATACCCATTTTGTTGTAATACTGTCCCGTATGTTGATATTCCAGGTGTTAATAAAATTCTATTTTTTGTGTCTGAAGAGAAATATAAACCAATTACCGACCCCGATTTATTAGTCGAAGTTGTGGTGTTATATAAAAATATATCATCATCATTATAGTTATCATCATTAAACGGTACTATACCATATTCTGAATTTATACTAAACATTTGTGTCGCATCACCATCTAACCTATCCTCACTTCGACTAAATAACCCTTTAACCGAAGAATCTCCAAGCCCTAATAATTGCTCCAAAAAATTACTATCTAATAGTCTCGATAAGATAAAAAACAATAAAATATCGCTAGTGTCGTTGTACGACGTTGTTTTCATTGTATCAACCAAATAACCATCTAATTGCGGATTAAAGCAAATCTCTTTTGTGAATTCGTCTCTTGGTCCTAAATCCATAATAGTTGTTGGGAAAAATATATTTCTCTCGTTTTGTCCTTTATAATTAGCATCAATCCAAGAACCAAAACCTAATAATTGTTTATATTTTGGTTTTTGTCCTACAAATTTCCCCGTTTCATACGAATATGGTGTTGATCGATAAAAAAATGATGTTCTATCCTTATCAAAAAATATCGGACCTTGATTTGGTCTTATCGGATTAAATGATGGATCGTTCGAACCACAAAAGACGTATTTTTTCACGTCGCCCTGAGAGTCATACAACGTTTTCTTTCTGAAAGAGAAGGCATATAACATACCATTAACCCAATTGTTTTGGAACACGTGGCCGATAACGCCTCTACACGCTGCGAATGTCAACCTAAATCTAGCCTTCCATTCGGCGAAGAATTTAAAATCCTCTTTTATTGAATTAATATTCAGATATGGGTCCTGAACAAAATAATAACATCCTCCAATAACTCTTTGTTTCGTTAAATCCCCATCATGGTTAGCGGCACATGGTGTTACCACACTAAATTCTCCACCAACACCTGTATAACACTGTAAACTAGTTAACCCTTCACAGGTTAAACTGTTCAAAATAGCGTCTGAAACCGCACTTTGCGAATCACCACTAAAGTCTTGCATATTATTTGTGGTATCCGTTTGTTGGTTTATGGTTAAGTCCACAGCAAAAACGTCACCTTCTTCCGAAATTTTATATATGAAAAAATTATCATTTAAAAACAATGGTAATGATGTGTTACCGTTAATTTCTGTATTTGTTGATGTTGGTAGTCTATCCGTTCGTAAAACTAACCTGTCTTTCTCCGTCATCGTGACATCATATGTTGGGTTATCTATCAGATACGATGGGGCATATACCCTTATAAAGTTCGAACTATCTTCTAAATTTATTATATTTCCAGGGGTAATATTAGAACCAATAAATGATACCCCTTCGATAGCCCCCTGATCAAATGTGACCCCATTTCGATAAACAGGACTAGTAGGATTTATGGTTTCGGGAGGATCACCAATACCCCAACCCTGCCCTAAAGTACTATATCCGTTCGTTCCTATATATGAAACAGGGCAGTAAGTTCCGTTAGTCGTAAAATCAGATATCGTAAATATATCGTCGTCATACGCTCTATGTGTCACCCTTGATTTATCTGTCGATGTATAATATTTAACAGAGTTGTTTGTAAATGCTGTCCATGGCGTTTGTATTGTAAAATCATTAAAAGGTTTGTGATATATTTTATAGTTTTTATTATTCACAACATCTAAAGACTCGGGTGTACGGTATGAGCTTCTCCACGTTGCTGGGGTAACTCCAGGTATTGCCCAATCTCCGGAACTTAATGATTCGGGTGAACAACTTTGTATAGGAATATTTAAATAATACTCACCTTTAACTTTAAGGGTATTAGGTGGTCGATTAAATAATTTAGATATATCATATTCTATTGTTTGTTTTTCCGTGTATGGATCAACCCCTCTAGTTAAAAATATGAGCTCTTTACCCTTAAAACCACTAAATACCTCTGGTGGTGTTTCGGTATAACCTCTCGCAACATTTCTCCAAATATCCATTGGGGCTGTTGGAGATGCAAATGAGAACCCCGCGCGATTTGTTCCGTCGGGATTTAAAACTCTAACATTTTTTTGTGCTGTACTATCTGAATTAGAGAATAAACCACCAACCACGATGTTACCGTTAGTGAGTGTCTTTATTGCTGAAACATATGAACCAAAGTTGGTAGAAAAATCCGCCCCATAATAAAACGTACCATCTAACGTTCCGTCATCCATTAATCTTAAAATATTTAATCTATCCACCCCATTGTATTGGGTGAAATCCCCCCCAACCAAAATTTTACCATCGGATTGTACTTCTATTGCGGTAACCTTTTTACCGGATGGGACACCCATTGACCCCATATTAAACGTAGTATCTAATGACCCGTCATGGTTTAATCTAACAATTCCAGATACAAGTTCTCCTCCGATATACCAGAAATCACCATCTAAACCAACAAGTAACTTACCATTTTTATCAATTTTAATTGTTTGTATTTTTGTGGAGGTAATCACAGTCGTGTTAAACGAACAGTTAAATGTTGCATCTACAGTTCCGTCCGTGTTATATCTTTTTAATTTATTCGCACCTCCCGTAATGTTTCTTGTTATATAAATTTTTTGGTAATAAGGACTTAACACGTCGGTGTCTATCGCAATTTTACCCCCATCAGAAAACGAGGCTGGCGGTACGAATGTACCGTCAATAGTACCGTTCGAATTTAATCTAACAATATCTTGAGGTACAGTTAACGGAACATAATTAAACATATCAAAAAATCCCGTAACAATTATTTTATTATCCCATGGCTGTATTTTTAAATCGCTTACTTTAATTAAATCACTACCAAGGAATGAAGTAAAACCAGCAAAATTGGGGAATAACGGGTCTAAAGTTCCATCAGCGGCTAATTTAACCATTCCCGACCCATTACCCCCATCGTAACTATCAAATGATCCACCAACAAATAACCCCCCAGATGTTGTTGACTCCACCACGCTCACTAAATCAGGACCCAAAAAACCATCACCCTCACCGTATTTGGTAAATCCTCCATCTCCCACTGTCTTTTGTGTGTAAACCAAACCATTCCCAGTGGCTGTATCAATTTTAACTAAATGTTGGTTAAAATTTGTTCCATATTTTAAAAACTTACCCCCTAAAAATATCCCATCTTCTGACGGTGTAAACGATATTGAGGTGACGGCATTATCTGGTGCATTACCAAAAGTACCGTACTCACCAAACCCCTTCCCCCATCTAAATTTCATACCGGGACTATATATGTATTGACCAATAAACGACGTCCATAATGGGGTTGTAAGATACTGATTAAAATGATCTAATGTATTTCCCGTAATGACTTGAAAGTACTCTACCCCACCTTTAAATTTATATGCTTGTGATTCTTTTGTTAGTTTTAATTTTAACGTACGATCAACAACTATTTCTTCAGTATAAACCGGTAACACATTTTGTACTGTTCGATTTACTAAATCTGTCGTACTATATGATGACGTTCCCGTCACTGACTGAGTACTAAATTGGTTTAACGTTGATCCTGTGATGTTTGGGTCGTTGATGTCCAAAACATTAGTAAACGTAATTAAAGTACCGGCACCACCAATACTCTCTAAAGTTCCTGGATCACAAATTAAAATTAAAGGTTGATCCTTCATTGGGTTGGATGGTTGTTCAACGTTTAAAAAATTTTTGTTTTTAACTATGGTAGTAATAACTGAACTACCTTCAAAATACCTTTCCCTAGCATTCATTTGGTTTAAAACTTGAGCCCAATGAATGGTGTATGATTGTGCACCAACTGGAGAATCCTGAGATATCCAAGTGGTTATTGGTGTTTTTTGTAATTTATACTTCCCGTTGGTTAACGGTCCAGAATATCCTGCAAACCCTTGATTAATTCCGTATGTTAATGTATCTAACGTAATCCCACAACCCTTTGGAAACGTTTCGCAGTAATTTTGAATTTTATTATACTCTTCAGTCTCCACCCATGTCCACTCACTAACACTATTAACATCGATTAATTGACTTTGGTTTATCGCTTCGTTTGTGTAATCATTATAAGGAATATTTGGGTCCTTACCCATTTGTACGGATTCACAACTACAGGCTTCACAATCGGGATACGCCATCATCGGTAATGATAGTCTTGCGAATACCTTTTCGGGTAATTCGTTAAGTTGTTTGGATGAGCAGTTCTTTTCAGGTTTATTAAATAATCTTCTAAAGAAATTAACCGATTCACAAAGAAATTCGATTATTGGATTAATTATTTTTACAAAAAAATTTATAAAGTTTCTGATATATGGGTAGATAAAAGCCATGAAATGATAAATCACAATAATCGTCATAAATATTGGACTAACGATTGTTATTAGTATGTTAAACAAAAAGAAGATAAAATCGAAGTTCCTAACCCCATCATTAACTGGCATCTTATTGGTGGTACTATTACAAGTTCTATCAGTAATTTCTTTTATACCTAAATGTCTAGACCTATTGTATCCCCATTTCCATCTATCAATAAAATTACTTATAGTGTATACCCGATTAAAATTAAATTCAAAAAATTTATCATCACAATTAATCGCCTCTTGTATTATTTGTTGTCCTAATGTTGTTCCTGTATCCCCATAGTCTTGCCAATCTAAACTAAACGCATATGATTTTTTTTGTAAATCAGGATATGTTGGTTCATTTTCAAATGATGATCCCGACTTCCACCCATATTCCTTGATGTTGGGCACCAAATAATCTGCTCTTATTATTGACGAATTATCCCCATCCTCATTCTGATATTGAATTCTAAATCGGTATTTTGCTTTTGTTGGTATCCCATTTTTAGGGTCGTTAGAAAAGACTTGCTCTCCAAATTCATTTGTTGTGACGAAATCAAGATTCATCGGTAATTCGGTAAGCCAAGTACCATCTTCGTTAATTATACCCCCCTCAGGTAGTTTAAACTCCTCAAGTATTGGATATCCGATTGAATCGGTATAAATTGTTTGTCTAATGGCTAATATATTACCTGGAGCACTTATTAAGTCACAAAGATTACCACTATCGAATTTTGGTTTGCAATTGGCACCCAAGGCACCTTCTTCGGTGGTGGATACCATAGACCCCATAAAAATCGTTTGTGGCTCTATTTTAATACCTAACTCTCTAAGATCAAAATCAACCCTCGTAATACCAACATTACAAATTTCATTCTCACCCCAAAACGATGTTACTTCTATATCTTTTTTAGAATTTACAATTTGTGGAAGTGTCGCTAAATCTGTGGATGATCTAAATAGTGAACCCGCAAATTGTGTTTCAACACCCATACCCATCCTTATTAAGTCTGAGGGTCTAAGCGAAAAACAACCGATATTGGATAAATCCATATCCATTACTATTTTTTGCATACCTAAAGGTACCCCCACAATCATAAAATCACCACTATCGTTGGTTCTTACGGTATATTTGTAATATTTTTCATATATTTCAAGTACCTCCTTTCTTTCTAATATGTCTTGTATGTCAGGAAAGGTTCCTGTTGGTGTATGCCCACCATACTCTTGTTTGTAAGGTAATAGGTTGTATCTGTACCCATCTTCATTTTTTTGATCACTATCTTTATATGGGTATAATGTCGAGATTATCGGGTCATTCTCATCTTGAGCAGATAAGGGAACAAATATTGATATAGTTACGTTTGGTACACCATAACCACCATTAGCTATTACTCTACCAGCAACAACACCATAGTCAGCGCAAAATCTAGTATAGACATCTTCTTGTTTAAGTTTTAAAGATAAGATTTCAATCATATCAAAATCTTGATCGATTTGTAACCTTACTTCCCTATCTTGTCCTACCTTAGTTCTAAACCTATAGTTTTTACTCATACTTCCCTTTGTTGATAAATAGTTATTTTGGTATTTTTAATAATAATCATCTTTACACCAAAATAAATAATTTTAAGAAAAGTCTACCGTAGTTAAGTTTTTAACCCTAACTTTAATGTCTTTGTTTGAGAATCTAACTTGATAAATTTGGTCTGGTTCGGCGAATATCGTCTCGTCTATTAAATCTATCTGTTTGGTTACTTTATCAACATATCTTTGAGAGGTTTCAGAAGATGAGTACTGCCCACCTACTTTATTATAGACTCTGATTTCTGAAAGGGTGTGTACCCCTGAAATGTCTTGGATATTACCTTTTATGTCTGAAACGTTAACATTTTGTCCCAATTCTCTTGATTGTGGAGCCATGTAATTACTAATATTATTTATCACTTGAGTAATAACTTCCGATTGTGATCCAGCACTTTCGAGAACAACAAATACTTCAAATTCTAAGTCGATTACTTTAGCCACTTCAATAGATACGTAGTCATTTATCATTCTATATTTAGAAAGGTATGTTGCTAAATTTGTTTTTAGATTATTAGAAACCGTCTGAGTTAATACTCCCGTTTGATCGTATGATAAAATTTTTACCGATATTTTATTATCCACTTCACTTATAGATACCTTTGCTGGTGCTCCAAAATTTCCAGGCATTGTGTCAATAAGCGATTTATAGTCGTTTATGGTTACTGCTCGTTTTTGTGCTGCGAAATTATAGGTTACCATATTTCTAACCTCCTCGATGGTTGGTTGGTTAGCTCCCCCAATAGCCGCAGTTACGTTATTTACCTGTAATGATTGTATAACATCTCGATTAAACTGATCTGATGGTCCATTAACTGCGAAATCAACAGTACCTACTTGTGTGATTGCTCCGACACCTATATTTGATGCCAGTCCACCCCCAACCCTATATTGAACGAATAATGTGGTATTGGGTTTAATTGTTAATCCCAAACCAATATTATTTTGATAGTTCGCTAAGTTCAATGGTACCCCAGTTGCTGTAAAACTTTTTAACTGATCATCTGGAGTTGTTGTTCCAGCACCAAATTGTACCTTTAAAAACCCTTCAGGTGTGTACTCAGTAATAAATCTGTTTTCAGTTTTAAGGTATTTCCCCACCTTAACCCCAGCACTATCTATAGGTTTTGTTGGGTCCTCGATAAAGACGGTATTCTCAACTAAAGCGTCAACCTCATACCATCTGTTGTTGTCTCCAGCAAATTCAGAATATGTTGGTACATTCAAATAGGTGGTTCCGTCTTTTTGTATCACCGAAGTCACCCCTAAAACATTTTTTTCGGGTAGAAAAAAACTATAAAAAGGTACAACATCGGAACTATTAATTACTTTTTTAAACGTCTTTGTTGTTCCATTAACAACAACTTCTCGTTTTGTCATTACATAATTAACAATATTGTTATTTTGGTCAAATATTGGTTTTTTAGTTCTATTAACGAACCCTTCTCTGTTAAACTGACTTGAGAAGTCAACATCGTATAAGGTTTCAAAGGTTGTTCCTCCACCGTTAAATTGAGCTCCCGATCTTAGAATTCCTAAATATCTAACATCTTCGGCATCTCCAAATGGTTTTACCGTAATTGAAATGTCAACAATCGCCACTGAGGGTCGATACCCCGGAACCTTTAAACCGTAAGTTCTTGCAATATTAAATACCGACGATCGTTGTTGGGCATATTGTAGTACAGTTTCCTGTATACTTCTATCTATATGAAAGTGTAAATTATCAGCAACCGCAGCATTTAAATCCATAAGTACGGAAAAAACTGAAGCGTCGTTAAAATTTTGTATTAATTCCGGGTAGTACTCCTGCGTGAAATTCATAAGGTCCCTTCTTATCCCTTCAAAATCTCTTTCAGTATATGATATTTTTTTATTCGCCATAATATTATAAATTTATAATTACAAACTCCTTAGACCCAAATGGGTTATTGTCATCGGTGTATTCTATTTTAACCTTCGCGGTGTATTCCTCCGTATTTGCTCCAGGTACCCTATAAATAGGTATATCGAATTGTTCTGTAGGCATATCACCGATAGATGGTTCAGAATCAACATACCCCTCAATTGTGATGTTCTCTATTGTTAGGTTTGGTATATACTTCCTAACCGTCTCTTCGATTTCACTTTTAATCGTATCAAAGGTTTGTCCGTCTAATGGTTCAAAAATAAACTCATACAGTCTAGTCCCAAAATCGGGTAAGTAATATCTATAACCACGTCGGGTTAATAATAAATGTATTAAGTTACTTCTAATTTCATCACCAGTAGTTTCCGTTAAATACACATAAGTTCCCTTTTGACTTTGTCTAAAGGGGAACCCTAAACCATAAGTAATTCCGTCTGCCATATTATATAAATATAATGTTGTAACTTTTGTTATAAATAGCGGTAAAATAAAAAATCCCAACCTAATGTCGGGATCCTTGTAAATCTATATTATCTTTTTGGTGGGGTGGTGTGTAGGGGCAATGTGAACACCCACTTCCGCAACATTTACCTCGACGTTTATGATACTCTTCAGTCATAACCATCCTTCCATCTTTATTATAATAAAAGTCAGATGGTAAAAGTTTGGGAGTAATAAACTCCTTCACATATAATTGTTGTATCCAATCTTTAGATGCACTTACATTCATTTTAATTATTTTTCCTTTGATTATAAAACGCTAACAAAACTTGGTATGTTAGCGTCGTGTCATTTCCCCATGTTACTTTCATATTAAGCAATTTCGCATCCGTTCGCACCACATGCAACTTCACCTCTTAGGTCGGTATTATCCTGTAATTCAACTACACGAGTTAAGTCAATATTAGTTAATGTTTTTATTAAATCTTCATACTCCTCCTTCGTACAATCGGTAAAAGGAGCCTGGGTGTACGAACCACCGTTATAGGGTAATACGGACAATCCGTTATATGCGTTTCTGTTTTCCCACATCCATTCACCAACCAAGTCCCACTCGTCCTCTTTAATTGAAACTGTCGCAGATACGTTGTGAGTATTTTGTCCATTTCTGTGTCCAAATTTAATCCATTCCTGAGCCACTTTTTTTACTCTTTCCAACATTTGGAATACTGATTCGTGTCTCAAAATTGACCCTTCTGGTGCCTTTTGTGGTATACCTATCACCGCAGTATCATGTGGTCGGAAAAACTCATCCTCAATTAATTCTGGATGATTGATTGCCAAGTAAGAGTAGATTGATTCGTTTTTACCCACTCTGATTCTTCTCACATAATAATCGTTATGCCATGCGTGGATACCAGATGACGTCCCCAAAACCAATGATGATGTTCCTGACGGTTTAACTGTCGTTGTTCTTGCCGATTTATTAATCCCGATAAGTTCCGCAACTCTTTCGTTTTCTTCTTTAACTGCTTTAGCCGCTTTTTTCATATCATACCCTAAAACCGTTCCTGAACCAATACCCGTCATACCCACACCAATAAGTGCATCTTTTTCGGTCGTTCTTTTCCAAATGTCTCTCAAATAATGAAAGTCAGTGTATCCCGCTTGTAATGTTCCAATAAATGCTGCAGCTTTAACTCGTTTTTCAAAGTCTTCTTGTGATTCAATGTCTGAAGCGTTAACCTCACACAAGTTACAAAATTGGAAGGGTCTAAGTGCGATTTCACAACATGGATTTGTTCCCCAATCTTTATCGTTAGATAAGTAAATTCCAGGTTCACCTGCTCCTGACAATTCAATACGTTTCCAAAGTTCCATAAAGAAATCTTTAGTTATTTTGTGACGAAGTAATACTGCCGAATTATTTGCTCTACCTCTTTGTGGGTTTGATTCCCACCAGTTACCTGACTTACAAGAAATCATTTCTTCATCGTCAGCCGAGAATAATGAAATCAGTGCCGCTCTTCTGATCCCTCCGGCAAGTACTGCGTCCGCAATATGACATACAATATCGTGAGTTTCGATTGGTGTTAATTTTTCACCATCTTTTTTACTGTTCATTACTTTTGTGATGTTGTGAACACAATCTTTTAATGGTTGTGGGCCTGGAGCCTTCCCACCTGATGTCACAAGCATCGCACCTTTATGTCTGATATCTGAAAAATCAAATACTGGTGTTGATGATTTATAACCCAAATATGATTCCATTAACACCTTAATTGCGTCCGCCCATCCCTCGATAGAATCACCAATAAGGTAACGTCTTGTTCTTTCTGGGTTTGGTTTTTTAATGTCAGGCAATTTTTCAACATGGTGTTTTTGAACTGAATACCCAACACCCGTTCCACCTAAAAGTAAAAACATTGTTTCAGCAAATGAATCCACATGATCAATTGGCATATATGCGCAATTGTAAATTCTATTTGGAGAAATCTCAATTGGTTTACCACCGAATTGTAATGATCTCATTGATGGTAAAACTTTTTTATCGTACACCATTTTATATGTTGATTCTATCTCATCTTTAATATGAGGAAACTTCTTTTGGTGCATCTCTTTGTTACGAGTTACTAACTCTTCCCAAGTCTCTCTACGGTTCTTTTCCGGTTGAAACTTAGCGTATTTCATAAAGACAGTAATGTCACTTAATATTTTTTGCGAAATATCCATTTTTTTAATTTTAATTATTTATTTTAAGATTGTTGTTCCTTTTTTTTCGCCAATAGTTCTTTAATTCTATTACGATTTTTCACTTCTTTTTGTTCTTCGTGCCCTAAAAATGTCACACTTTGTTCGGTGTCGATTTCTAACATACCATTGTCGAACTTACAGTTTTCAAATATGATTCCATCTTTACCGATTCTCGATTTAGTAATCGCTATTGTTGCCAAATTCATCTCTTTTTGTTGTAGACTTTTAGCCACCGTAATGATTACGTGACCAACTTGTGCTTTCTTAATGGAACCCCCCATTTGGTCAGTTGTTACCACCTCAGACGATATCGAACTTCTATTCCCTTGTGTTGCTGTCCATCCTGCGATGTCCAATTCATGACACATAGCTTCAAACCCTCTCATCACCGAACCTTCACTTTTCCATTCGTCCCCCAAATTTTTATCGGGTACAACACAATCGATATAATCCAATATAATCATATCAACTTTAATTCCATCGGCAATCATCTTTCTAACTTGATTTTTAATCTGATTCATCGTTACGGTATCGGATGGTAACTTTTTCATTATCAACTTATTTTTTCTTGTTGATTCGATATGTTTAACCTTTGCCATTACCTCATCCTTGTTTTCAGTTAAATCGTCGGGGTGAATTCCAGTCCAAAGTGTAATGTGTTTTCTTTGAATAATCTTAGGGTTGTCCTCAAAAAATATTTGAAGTACGTTGTATCCTAAGTTAAATGCGTGGTTCGCAATCTTAGTTGTGAATGTTGATTTCCCAACACCGGTAGGTGCCAAAATAACTCCGATTTCACCTTTCGCTAAACCACCCTTTAACAGGTTATCAATACCGGGAACACCAATAGGAATTGGGTGTCTGTAGTCCTCATTTAATACCTCGTCAAGGTTAAAAAACACGTCGGTGGTACCTTTATCTACCTCACCAACTTGTAGTGCTCCACGTACCATTTCCTCTAACTTGTCGTAACTCTCAAAATCACCTTTATCGATAATTGATTGAGTTTTTATCATCACTTTTTGGAGTTCCTGTTGTTTACAGAATTTTAGGGATTTTTCTTGAACAAATGTTGATCCCTCATCTGAAACATTTCTAACCTGCTCAATAGTATCTAATACACTTTTTTGAGCCATTGGTGAACTAATTTCAGATTTAGTTAGTTGTTCGAGGGTATCAAACGTGGGTGTGTGATCATATTTTGTATAATATTCTCTAATCATTTGACAAATGATTTTAAAATATTGGTTATCAAAATAGTGAGGATCAATAACTTCAATAATGGAATTAGCGAATGTTTTATACGTTACGATGTTGTTTAAAAGTTGAATTTGAAACGTATTTCCTAAGTACCCGAAGTTTTTTTTGTCTGACATATTTTATAGATTTTTTTATTGTGTTTTAATAAATACTATTGAGCCAATGAATAAGTCATCATCTCAAAAGATAAATTTTCATCTGATAAAATGTCAGTCAATTCTCTTAAAATGTTTTTTATGGATGGGCGTATATCCAGGGTGTATCTTACCTTCGGAGGGTACACTTTCGCATCAATGACTCTATGACAAATTGTCAGATTTCCTACCTTTAAAATAATATTAAATGTTTCAGGTCCATCGGTATTTGATGTCTCTAAAACGTTTTTGTCCTCCTCAATTTGGAATCTATTTTCCAACATATAGACAACGCTCTTGTTTCTTAACTTTGTTTGTAATTCCTCAGATAAACTTTTAATGTATTCGTAAAATTCAACACTATTTTTAGCGTTTTCATTATACCCTTTAACATTAAAAAATCTTTGTACCACAAAATTATTGTTAAGTGTCATTAAGAATTCAACCTTCGTTACATCGTTCTGATCTTTCATACTTTTACTTTTTTGTTTTAAATTTTGTTTTTTCTTTTCTTGTTAGTTTTAAAAATGGTTTTAAAAAATAAACCCAAGCATCATCATTTTTTGGTAAATATTTAAAAAGCCCATCTTCCATCATCATTCTAATTAGATTCTTATAACCTCTTCCGTCAGGATCCAACGACTCGGAGTAATACAATCTAACCATCTCTTTTCCTTCTTCACTTATCAACGGTTCCGATAAATCAACAAGTTTTTCATTGACTTGGAAGAATTCGTCACCAAATATACCACTCTTTGTTCTACCCGTCAGTAAATTTTTAAGTACGGTATTATCTTTCTGTTCTTTTAAAAGTTCTTCACCCCTTGTTAAAATATCGGTAAAAGATACTTTAGTATCAAGGATTTCGGGAAATAACTTTACAAATGTTTTTTCACCTAAATAATAAATCCCATCAATGTTATCTGATCTATCTCCAGAAACGATTTTAAATGTTTTAACATTATAGTGGGGTATCTCTATCTCGTGTAGTTTAATGTTATCTCCATTCTTATAGTACTTTTTAGTGTTAGGCGAATAGATACATACATCTTCTGATATAAGTTGTGTGAGGTCCCTATCTCCACTAAAAATGGTTTTGTGTTCACCTATCGATATTTGACAGTAATATGAGATTAAATCGTCGGCTTCCGAGTTTTCAAACTCAATTTGTCTAACAAACATTTCCTCTAAGTATTGTTTTACTCTTACTTTTTGTTTGTTAAATGATAGTTCCAAGTTTTCATCAGATGGTGCCCGTCTATTTAGTTTGTAGTTGGGGTAAAATAACCTTCGTTCTGATGAACTGGTAACTCCGTCCCAAGCAACGATCACCTTGTCAAAATTACCCTCATCAATGAACCTACGAGTGGTATTTAAAAAATGCCAAATACCACCCACATGTTCAACACCATTAAAATACCCTTTAACTCCGTGGAATCCTATCTTTAATAGATTGTTCGCATCAATAACTAATGTTTTAATCATTTGTATTTTTTATAATTGTTACTACAATATTTTGTTACTCTTTTTTAAATTGTCTTCAGCCCATAATGGTTGGAGATTTGTATAATGACATAAACAGTATAATTCTTCTTCTGTTTTTGCCGATGATAATGGAATTATGTGGTCAATATGCCACTCATTCCGGTTATCCCAACCCATACCGACAACAAATTGGTTTTCTAAATGTTCCTTTAAAAATTCTGGCGAACAACCAACAATATCAAAGGTTTTGTTTTTTTTTTCTGTGTTAAAATATTTAAATATTTGTCTAGTTCTATGACTAATATTATCTCTTAATTTAAAAATAATATCGGTTTGTCTACGTTTTCTTTTATATTGATTAATATACTCTCTCAACCCTTCTTTATTTTTAGTACGATATTCTTTCTGATTTTTTGATGTTTTTTTGCTATTATTTTTAACGTACTCTTGGTATTTTTTTAAAATACTCCCTTTATTGGATTCATAATATTTTTTTTGTTTTTCAAGTAATTGTACTTTATTTTTATCATAATAAATTTTCAAATAATTTAACATATAATTTGGATTTTCACTTTTCCATTTTTTATTAAGAGTACGATACTTTTCAATATTTTTTAAATATTCCTTTTGTTTACTTTGTTTAATTTTATTGGGGTTTTTTTCTCCGTAGTTTTTAACACTTTTTTTTCTACAAACTTTACAATCAGAAGATAAACCATTTTTCTTTTGTCTATCTAAATAAAAATCACAAATATTTTTTTCAACATCGCATTTAGTACAAACTTTTGTCTCCATTTCTAATATACTCTTTTAATAGTTTATTAACAAGAGAAGATAAGTTTATAGATTTATCCTTAAAGTATTGTGGTAAGTCGGGATCAATAGACACCGCCAATTTTACTTTCTTTTTTTCTTCTTCAACCTTTCTTCTCCCCATATTAATAAATATCACCAAATAACTAAAAAGTATAATTATTTATATTTTATTATTCGTCAATGTCGTCAGTAGATTCGTCCAAAGAATAATCCGTATACCCCAATTTTGTTGCCCAATAATCCGAGTACTCTTTTTTGTAGTTATCCAAAGCTTCTTTTGTGTCAGCAATATATCCTTGTGGTACTGCGATTATTTTGACATCCTTATATCCTAAACCATTTACGTGATTTTTCAAAATAGATATCTTTGTTCTAATTGCGAACGACACCTTTCTACCATTTTTAGTGGCATCAATATGATTAATACCCGCCTTTTTCTGATTACCAAATAAGAATATTAAACTACTAGCTAACCATATCGCAATACCGCCTTTGGCGCGAATTTCGGGTTGCCCAAATGGGTTATCCGGTAATTCCACCCATGGTTGATTTACCACAACTAAAGTATTATAATAAGGATAATCTTCTTTTTTAGATTTAGAAATTCTAGAATGTATCCCCATTCCTATTTTATCCGCAAGCACTCTTGAGTTGTGCATTGACCCACCTTTACCATCAAAAGTCATCTGACACGGAACTGACCCAATACTATCAAACAGAAACAATAAACTATAAGGAATGTCACCTTTTTCTTGAGCGTCAAGAATATCGTTAATAAAATCAGTCGCCTGTTCAATAACATCAAAACTATCATTAAAGATGAATTGACCATCCCACTCACCAATTTCATTTTTTTCAGCTTGTAACCCTAACTCAACTGAGTGCTCAAAACTCCACTTTTTTTCCGTTATAATAAACACCGGTAAATGTCCCCTTCTTTGTGCGTCAGCAGCCGCAAGTATCATTGCCGTAGTTTTAGATGTGTTAGAGTGACCTAAAAACATATTGATTCCCCCCATTACGGGTCCCGGTAATCCACATGCTCCCATAAATGCTTCACCACAATTATAAAAACTTTCTGGTTTATATTTTGTTTTAGTTGAGAATTTACCCTTGATTGATTCCAAAGATATTTCTTTCTTTTTAATTGCCATATTATCTATGTGTTTTGTTAAATGTTTTGTTAAAAAAGATCGTGGACATCAATGTATGTGTCCACGATCAATAAATTAGAATGGTAATTCCTCGTCAGGGGTGTCACCCGCTTGTGGGTCAACAACCGCAACCACTTCTTCTTGTGGTTTACCACCACCTAATGAGATTTCGGCAGCTTCACCATAAACATATTTTTTAAGTTCGGAACTCCACATTGGCGTTTCACCCACAGCTACAGCCTCTAAATATTCAACAGGTTTTTTAGCATAAACGTCATTCCATGTTAGTTCATCTTCTACCCATCCACTCATGATTTCTTTATCCTCATGTATCGGTGCTGGATCATCATACATAATAGTTTGAACAACCGTGTACTCTTTTCCTTGTGGTGTTTTTGCTTTGATTAATTCGATAATCAAATCACGCCCTTTTTCAGAATCAGTCAAATCACCTTTCGCTTTCCAAATAGGTAGAATCTTATCCAAGACACCCTCTTGTTTGTAATTGTGTTTGAATCTCCAAAACTTAACTCCGTCTTGCTCATTATCTCTATCCACAACTTTAACGATGTAAAATAAACGTGAACGATACTGACCCGCCAAATCTTTATCTTCTTTTTTACCCGTAGCGATTAGTTCATTATAAACCTCAGTAAGTGGTGATCTTTCGTTACCATTTTTTTCAGGGTCATACAACTTAAGCCATTGTCCGTTTACTTGGATTTCGTGGTACCATACTTCAACAAATGGTGATGAACCATCCTTTGTTGGTAAAATACGAACTCTTCGTTGTGCTGATTTTTCATTCTTTTGAAGGATAGCTGAAAAGTATCTTTTCATTCTGTCTTCTTGTGAAATTGTTTGTTTTTGTGAACTCGGTGTTGAGTTCTTCTCGTACTGTGCGAGTACCGCATCAATTGAATTTGCCATAGATTTGTTTTTTAAATTTTAACTCTTTTATCTATAACAATTATAAGTGATTTTTGTCCAATGTCAAATAAAAAAGGTGTCTTACGACACCTTCTTTTTATATTCTATTTTTTCTTTTTAACCTTTCATTTCTTTCGTTATATTGGTTAAACGTTTTTTTCATCTCATTAGGGGAGAAGTCCTCAACATCGTCCGACGTTAATATATATTCGTTTTTGCCCGTTTCCTCCATTTCCGGTTTTTTATCATCAAAGAAATCGGTTAACTTTTGACTGTATGGGTACGAATCTAACGATCTTAACATTAATTTTTCTTCAGGAGTTTTTTCTCTATACTTATCAAATTTAGTTTCTAGTGAATTAATCTTAGCCATGATATCGTCCATATGTACTAGTTTTGACTCCAAATCATCTAACTTAGTAAATATACCATCCATAAATTCGTCTTGCTTGGTTTTGATTTCTTGCTGAGCGGTAACTAAATCAGTGATATCTAACTCCTCAGATTCACCATCATCACCTTTTGTTTCTCCATCCGAATCCACTTCTTCAACATCTGGATCTGTGTCAACATCAACAGGTTCCGGTATTTCATCAGCTCCTGAATCTGCCGCTGGTGGTGCCGGAGCATCTGCTGGGGGAGCTCCTGCTGCCGCATCTGCCGGAGGTGCGGGTGGAAGTCCTAAGTCTCCTCCACCTTCTTCAGGTGGTGGTGGTGGAACTTCACCCTGTTCTTTAATGATATACGTGTTAATATCGTTAAAACGTTTTAATTCCTCTAATATCTTTCTTTCTAAATTCATTTTTATATTTTTAACCATTCAATAATGTTTTAACACCAGTAGGCGTTTCAACTCTTAACGTTCTATTTGTTTTAATTGTGTTGTCGACTCTTTCAATCAACCCATCCTTCATTCTAACCGTATAACAATCACCAGTATCTAAATCACAAACTTCTTTAAATCCGTTTTGTGTTTGTTTTTCAGTTACTCTAGTATCCTTGTTAAGGTAGTCGTCTAATAAATTTTTTACATTCATAACTTTATTTTATATATAAATATACCGATAGTGTGAAAAATTTAAATTATTACATAGGGAAATACCTTTGAGCCCCTTCAACTAACGTTTGGTAAAGTTCGTAGGCGTCTTTAGCCTGTTTGTTACCACTATTAACGTTATCTAAAACAAATGATCTTATTCCTTGCTCATCCAATGGATTTAGTCCGCCAACACCACTTAAATTGTCCCATGTAGTTATTATTAATTGGGTGATGGTTTTTTGTTCAATTTGCTCAGGAGTTAAACCCACGGCAGTATTTAAAATATTAAGGTTTGGTACCATTTTAGATATCTGATTATACCACCGATTCAAAACTTTAGCGGATTGGGATTTATTATCAAATGAAAAAATAGGTACTCCCGCAACTCCATCATCATAACAAAGTAATTTTTTAAATTCAGGACCATTACCAAAATAATTATTAATTGCGCTCACTTCAAATAAATTATTGTTAGGGACACTGATAACATCACTTTTTAATAAATTCATTGGTCTAGAAATTGCGATAGTAAATATTAACACCTTCATTGTTCTATCAAGAGTAACCGCACTATTAATTAAATTCTTTAAATCTACAAGTGTCATTTCGTCTCTAACCAATTTATCGTATGGTAATGTTTTATAGTTTTCATTAACCCTTAATTGACAATCTTCCTCAGGTTTTAATCTTAAGTTATTCTCATTTACTTGGTTTTCAGGATCCAACAAAGTAAGTGACTCTTCATTTTTGGTACTCGGATTTTCTTGTTTTAGTATTTCCGATTTGTAATTTTCCAAATAGTTTACTTTAATAAACGTAGCTAAGTTATCGGGTTGTGGTAACGCAAATTTAGGCATTCTAGACCCATGAAATTCGGTTTCAAATTTTTCAGAAGATATTGTATGTTTTACTTCGAAGATGTAATATGGACCATAAAATAAAGGTACGTGTCTTAAATTAAAATACATTAAAGGTTGTATCATAGCATTACCCATAGATGTTACGGTACAAGCGTAACTCATTGATTTATATAAACTATATAATGATGTTGTTTGTTGTGCTAATTTATCTCCGTTTACCCCGTTTGCCAGTTGGTCATTCACCAAAAACGTCGCGTTGGTTGGTTTTTTATCGTTCATACTCACATTTATACTACTAAACATGTTTTGGTTTCTAATACCAAAATCAACATTAAACGCGACAACCTTATTTGATACAGATGGGTTTTGTTTATCCGTCGCAATTCTTAGAGGGTTTGTTGTTGGGTTTCTCAAATCAAAGCTATCGTCAGCATATAAAACAAATTCATTAGCCTTCGAATCCGGTCTTTCAGATGGTTTTCCCACGTAAACACAAATAAATTTAGGTCTAGAATCTAAATAGTTAACGTTGGTCCAAGTACCGAACAATGAATTAGGTATATCAATGTTTAAAGGTGTCGGTTTTTTTAATGGACTATTTAACCCATAAAAATTAATATACGCAGGCATGGAGAAAAATAACATATCTCCACATTTTTTAAGTATGTCACCAATTATTAATAATATATCGGTTGCCGGATCACTATTTTTTAATAACTCTTTTACCGACATAATATCTATCTGTAATTGATCACCAATATCATGATTAGCCGTGTCGTGAAATAAAAAGTCTTCGAACATTGTTCTTGTCGTAAAATCACTGCCAGCAACCCACTTATCGTTAAACGCTTGGAAAGTGTTATACATACTAAGCTTAGCGACATTGCCCTCTAAAACTGACTTAGTATTATTATTAGTAATAGTAATATTTGGTAAGTTGGTGTCTAAATAAGACGAAACTTCAGTAACCATATCGGATAATATTCCCTCCCTTTCCAATAAGAAATCCTTAACTAACGTATTAAATATAGTATCACTAAAAGGTTCACCATCTAATAATTTATTTATTTTTTCTTTCGCAAATACTTTAATCAGTTGGGTTAGGTTTATTATATTATCCACAGTGAACCCAATATTCATATCAATAAAGAAATCAGTTATTGTGGATCCAGTATCGGAATAATTAACACCCTGTATAGTTGAAAACCCGACATGGGTTTTTAGTGTTTTCCATTCATCACTATGATTAGTTTGTGAAGCTAAAAGCGTGGTACCTTGTCCTGCACCAGGCAAAGTTCCTGTCACGTAAGGACTAAACACTATAGGATTAATAGGTGTAAATGGTGCGACATTAACAAAACTATTAAACACTTTTCTATCATACCCACCAACATTACCTAATTTTAAAATAACGTCAAAATTTAAAAATTCCTGAATATATTTTGTAACATGGTATACTTGTTTTTGCGATATTTCTTCACCATCATTATTTTGTTGGTTAGTTATATTTAACTCGGTATCCTTTAATGTGAATATTTTTTTAAGTACAAATTTTAATTGTTTAAATTCGGACGAATAACGTTTACTTATCGTTGTTTCTTTTTGTATAGTATTTAAGTCCGTATAAGTCGGGTCCGGTTTACAGAAAGACAAAAATGCGGTTTCAAATGTGTCTAAAGTCTTTTTATCGAAACAAGCAAATAAAGTCTGTATCGAACCATATATTTGCCCAATAGATGTGTTAATGTATTCGTATGGTGTTGGTTTTGTGATTAACCCATTATCAAAATACCCAAATTGTGGTGATCCCCAAAAAGCTCTAACACTACCATTATACACCGATGGGTTATCTTTAATTTCGATGGTTAATTTATTTAAACTATTAAAACATTCATAATTCGCCTGATTTATCGGAATTCCCCCACAAGACGGGATGGGTATATATACCTTATTTGACTTGTCAATTGTCGGGTCTTTATCAAAAATTAAATACTGATAATAAGAATTATTTATAATTGATCTATTAATATCAGTAATATCTGTCCCGTATGTTGCGATTTTTCCCGCTTTAGTGTTAAGTCCAATTTTTAATTTACCACTATCATATAAATCTTTAAATTCTGTTTGATCATACGTATTAAATAAATCTTTTTTAGTGAAAAAGTAATGAAAGTCATTCATTAATTTAGGGTAAAACCCATAATTAAAAACGTCCCTCGTTTTTGATGTAGTAATCGTTTCATTTCTATACGCCCTAAAACTTTCAGAACCACCAGTGTAGTTTACAATTTTATATTCTCGATTTAAAGTATCCCCTGTTGGGTCATAATATGCTTTATAATCAAAATCTGTCCAAACATCATCTAAGATATCTATACCTTCTTCTTCATATTTTTTATATCTATACCACTGTGACCCAAACTTTAATAGTGATGCGTACGGCATTTGGTGTATTGCTGAAAACTTTTTAAACGATGATGCTAAATACCCCACAAACTTTTCGTTATCATAATCATTAAGAGCCCCTTCAGTACTTTCAAGTGGTAGTGAATTTAAAAAAAGATAACCAGTACTCACGTATGGGTTTGTCTCACCATTTTTTTCTTTCTCCACCCCCTTTAAAATTGAGTTGATAAAATGGGGGGTATTTAAAAAAGATGTTCGTTGGATATTATTCCCAACATTTCCGTTATATGATGAATCATAAATAACTGCCTTTTCAGTTATGTATCCGGATTCAAATGTCCTATCACCATAAAAAGATTTAAATGTTATATAACTATTAATTGTACCAACATTTTTATTTGTTAAAATTTTTACATTAAAATTATTAAAAATACTTTTGGTTCCCACGTAAAATGGTTTTATCACTTTAACGTCGGTCGATTCGTTAAGTCTGGCGATTGTTTTTTTATCGTCTAAAAATATCACAGTTTTTGACGTATCGTTATAGTCTTCGGGTGTCAAAGACAGTACCGATTTGAAAAACTGTTTATTAGCAAAGGGTAGCGTTTCTAAAAAACTAACCTTTTTCTGTTCGGAACCTTTTAAAAATTTTTCAAATTCAGTAATTAATGGTACACTGTTTTCTAACGATATTGATCTACCATTAATAGTGTCTAATGAATATATTCCAGAATCAGTTTTAACCATATTATCAATATATTCGGTAACGTACAAATCTCTTTCATAATTACCCCAACTTTGTCCCGTTCCGTTATTTGAAATATTTTTTAAATATCCCCTTAGTGTGGTTAAATTAAATTTAGATGTTTTTAATTTTTCTTTTAGAGAAATGCTGTTTGATGATCCTAACATAACATTTCGAGCCTCCATATCTGCCAAAAATTTATCAACCTGCAATGTCTTATAATCGCCTCGGTATATGTTAGTATAATTAACCAACGTATATAACCTTTCGTACATCTCATAAAGGAAAGATATTTCTGATAAGTTCTCATAAGGAAACGTTTCAAATGGAAACTCCAACGTATTTGAAGATCCGTATTTTGATGCTTCAGTGGGGTTAGTATATGCGCTTCTATTTTTTAATGGAGACTTACTAGTGGATGCTGATATGTAATCCTCCAAAAAGGCAATTTCGGGCCAAGCGGTGTAGTCTCCACCGTTAGTCGTTGCCAAGTTTTTACTATCACCAATATAATTTACAGTATAAAGTTCTCTTCCGCTTGTGTCGTCTTTTTGTTTTTGTTTAGTGAAGTATGTCGGCCAAGGATAAACTAAATTAGCATCATTTAATTGTCCTACACCATTAATCACATTCTTGGAGTCAATACCAAAATTCTTATCTGGTGGGATAATACTATTAACCCTATATGGGTTAGTTCTCTGATTCCAAGCGTTTGTATGTGTCTTATCCATTAGTCGATAAAATGTGTCCACACCAGCGATTAAAATTGCAAAAATATTTCTTATGGTGGGTTTAAATCCAAGCCCACTTTTGTCGTCTATAATTTTTGTTGCCAAATCGTCGGTGAATTGTTGTTCAATCTCTTGTTCCGCAGCACTAATTCTAGTTAGTCCACGATCTATATCATATAAAAAACTATTTATTTTAAACGGACCCGTATCTCCAATTTTTGATTCACCATACTTAAATAGGGTTGGTATGTCGTCCACCAAATTACCGGTAGCCGTATCTATTTTTTTACCGTATAGTTGGAAGTCTTGTGTGGTTTGCACCCTAAACCTATCGAGTTCATCCTGTTCAGGATCCCTACCTAGTCTAACTTTTAATGTATTTTTAAAATCTTCGGTAGTGAGTTGATCGTATGAGACTTTTTCAAAAATAACATTACTATCTAACGATACGGTTATTGGGTTTTTTGTTGTGTTTCCCGCAATAACATACTCAGCATTATCACCAAAGGATGCGTTATTTTTTAAATTATTATTTGTTGCCTTAATTTCAGATTCTATATCAGCAATTATTGTTTCTCTTTTTTGGTAATCAATATTCGCCCTAAACGGATAATAAATTTGTTTATTATAGACTATATAGTTATTCGTATCTAAATATTTTGCAATAGGTACAGCATACACCCTATCTTTAATTTCTAATAATTCATTTCTAAATTTAGACACATCACTTAAAACGACAAAATCTCCGTTTTTTATACCTTGCTCCATATTAGTAACAAAACTATCCGCACGTTCAATAAATTCATCAATACTTAATTCCGGAAAGTTATTATCAATTAAACCTTTTGATTTATATATCGTGTATACCTCTTTTAGCGTTTGTTCACCCACAGATGATTGAGTTGTTGTTGTGTTACTACTATTAGTTGATATATTTGTTGTGGTTGTTGGTTTTACATTAATAGTTGTTGGTGTCATTTTTGGCGCAGTTTTAGCATAACTAAGTAACGTGTCACTCAAAAGTCCCGTATTTCTCCCAATAAAATTTAATTCAATAATATAGTTACCCGATCTTTGTTCGAACGATGCGTTAAATTTTGTCAGGTTCAACGCATATCTTATTGCCTTCCCATAGTAACCTTTAAGTGTTAAATAAAATAACGGATACGGTAAATTAAAAAATACAGAATAAATAGATTTTTCTCCTTGTTCGAATAATGTTCTACCCTGCACATCAACAAGAGTAATCTTAACTGTCGGTATTCCAAGTCCCGAAATATTAACACTTATGTCTTTTATCCCCAATAGTTGGGTATTTTGAGTTGTTTTAACATTTCGATTATAAACAATTTTACCGTCTCTATTTTGTGCGGATTCTGTGGTTTGGTTTATTCCCTTACCTTCTTTAGCTCCTAATCCCGATAACTGATCAGACCAACTAGTATCAAATGCCCCGGTTTTTTTACCATGAGGTTGTAGAAAATTAATTTGTGATCCGTCCATACCACCCTTTAGATTGGCAATACTACTATTTATCACAGGACTATCAAAAGAATCCCCAACGGCTAATTTTGTTCTAGGAATTACATTAGTCTCTAAATTCGCGTAGAAAACTAAGTCTTCGTGATTAACAAGACGTTCTTTCACCTCATTATCAATAACAATCTTATTAGGGTCAACCAGTATTATGTTATCGTAATCTGTTTCAACGTAGATTGACTTTTGATTTAAATTATCTGCCATAATAAAAAATATAGGTATCTACCGCATTTTTGTAGTCTTGCAAAGCACTTAATAACGGATATGGTATAATTAAAATCGTTCCATCAGGAATATTCGTTTCAAGTCCCCCATAAATTGGGTTTGCATTTAAAATTAACCAACCAAAATATGGGCTACCATACTTTTCATAACTGATTTTATCCAACCTACTTTGGTTTTCTCTATATACGTATTTTTGATCCGATGGACGATTACCAATACTAACATAAGGTACAACAGTTTGTAAACCATTAATTAAAAACTTATCATATCTTCTGTAATATTCCATCTTAGTTCATTTTTTTCTTCAAATTATATTTATCCGCATCTCCACCATCCACACTTTGCCAAACATTTCTAAGGTTAGTTTCATCATCTGTGTTTGTAGGTTCTTGTTTTTTATAGTCAAGTAATCTCTCTTTAACATTAGTGAATGGTTTATATGTGTTGTTAGGAAGTAGTGGGTCAAAATACGTATTTTTAAAATCCGTAAATTGTTCATCAATTCTTTTTTTAGACCTGTTAAAATCCGCCACAAGCCCAATGGGTTTTTCTGTCGGCACTCCACCAACATAGGTAAACCCTAAATTCGCATAGATAAATGTTTCCCATTCCGTTTTATTTGTTGCGTCTTCCCCGATTGCTGCCACTAATGCGTTAACAAAAGTTTTCGGATCCTTTATAATCACCTTTCCAAACAACATATAAAATACGTTAGTCTCTGTCGGACTTTCTATAGTTTCGTTCTCATTTAAATATAATTGTGTTTTAAAATCATCCTTATATGTGTAGGTTTCTCCTGTTGGTACAATACCGAAAGAATCTAAGTTACTCATAAAGACATTTAAGTCACCACCTATTTTTAAAAAGTCAGTTTTCAATTCGTCATACGTATCCGTATTCCCATCAATTGTGCCGGTTTTACCAGATAAGTCATAAATTATTATGGTTTTTTTCTCCGTTTCATACCCATCTTTTTTATTAATCACAAAATTCAACTGATCAGATAACGTAATAAAGTTAAGTTCTTCTTTTATTATACTTGTTTGTCCCTCCTCCAAAACCGCCAAATACTCCGTCTTAACGTCATCAATCATTGATTTTAATTGTCTTTTTACCTTTCTAATTTGAGCATTAGGGAAATTTTGCAATTCAACTTGGGTTAGTGGTGGGGTTAATAACCCATCAACGTCGTCCTTACCTCTGGATATTAAATCATCTAATCTATTTTGATAGTTTTCGGGTTTACCTAATATTGTAGTCATTAAACTATTTGTCGTACCACTTAAGTAGTCAAAATACCCTTGTTTATAATTTCTGTCTTTAGTGTAAAGTAAAAGTCCACCTAAATGTAATTCATCTTTTATTTTTTTTAGACTATTAAATTGAGCATTAAAATATCCTCCAGTCGCCTTTATAAATTCAACCATCTTGTCTTTATATTCGATAGTTCCGGTAATTGCGCTTGTTTGTAAATCAAGAACATTTGTTTTTATCGTACCTATCGTACTACCAATACCACTACCCTTAGGTGTCCCTAATGGGTTTACCAATCCTGTTAAATTTTTAATGTCCGCCAATAACTCAGAATCAAACTTAGTTAAAACGTCTTCAGTTATCGTCGCTCGTTCATCGTACATTTCAGTATTGGCGTAATAGTTAAAAGATAACGCATTTTGTAATTCAGATACGGGATTATTAATTCCATGTCCACCAATGAAATTAAAACTTAAATCAACCTCAGCAATCATTGGTTGTAACCCAATTCCTTCAGGATTTATATCAAATCTACCATCCTCGTAACGTATTTGAAGTCTCTCAATAATGATTTTACTATGATAAAAATCCCCCACCCTTAGAACACAAACCGGTGGAGTTCCAAAAGCACTATTAAATACGTCATTATATTCAAATTGTGTTTTACCTCCATTATCAACCGCAGTTGGTATAGTTTCTCCAGGTCTCATACATTGATTTAAAAACGTAAGTCTAGAATTCAACCCTTCAGGTGTTATCGAATGAAACATCGGATGGAAATTTTTAAATTTACTTCTTATCCCATCATAAATCATAGGGTTCGTTTCCTTAATCATTTCAAAGTAATTAGCCTCATTTAATAATTTTCTAAGTAATCTTTTTGTTAAATCAGTTCTAAGGATATTTCCATTTTCAACAACATCTCTTTTACCGTCCGTTTGTGTATTAGTGTTATTGGGGTTATCGTTATAAGCCGCGGTGAGGTTTGCTGGTGTACCATTCATTAAGTTATTGGGGGTGGTGGAACCATTCGCCATTCTGTCATTTATCGAAGCTGCTGCCTGACCAATAGCGACGGCTTCGGCATATTCACTCGGTACTGGGTCGTTAGTATTTGGTAAAGCTTCTGATGCCGCTTTAATTTGACTCGGACTATTTAAACTCTCAATTACTTTGTAAATGTCACTATAACTAAACATCGGAAACTTTTTAAGTAAGTCCACGAGGTCGTATTTTAAACATCCAGCAAATAACGAATCAATCACTTTTGTCGCTTCAGATTCGTCAGATTTCTCTAATTCTTTTTTCACTAAAATATTCATCACAGATGGATGATCGACAACAATTTTAAACTTAATAGTTCCCGACCTTTTTGAATTAGTAAACGTGTACACAGGTTCTGTTCTACCTAAAAAAACATTATCCTGCCAATTTGTCTGCGTGTTATCGTCAAAAGATAAGTCATACGGTGGAAACCACATAACTCTACCACCGTTAGGTCCTATCTCGCTCGCAGGTAAATCCTCAACTCTATATCCAACTCTACTAGATGTTCTCCATGCCAAATTTTCAATAGAGAACATATATTTTTTAGCGCCCATCTTACCTTGACTATTTAACTGTATGTTGGTAGAATCAACACCTACGGTAGGTGCTATATTTAAATTATATGTATTGTCAAAAACGGAACTACTATATTTTCTAATATTACCATCTTTTTTTTGTAGTTCGTCGAACGAATAATACGGTCTGTCTTTGGTGAATAGTCTCGCATATTCATACCCAACAACTGTTTTAACCTCACTTCCTTTAATTTGTCCCGCGGCTGTCGGAGTTAGATACCTCCTAACCCTAGAACCCTTCGTTGTTTCAATATACCCATCATTAAAGACTTTAGATATTTGATTGATGGCATTACCAACGTGCTCTAATTTATTTAATGCCAAACTTCCAGCGTCCACCAACTTTTGAGTAACATCTAAAATCGATCCTGGAGTTAATTCAATATCAGAGGATTTTGTTTTGTTAAAAGAGTCTTTAATTCCGTTTTCAAAAACCTTACTAATTTGACCTGGAACATCCTCACCCTTTTCGTTTTTAAGTCCAACAAACCTACCCGGATCCAAATAATTCTTTTTAGCTGACCAAGTAAATCCCCCCTGTATACCTCCCAGCTTATCATAGAACGGCCTGGCATTTAAACCAAATAATTTTTCATTAACCTTAGTACCTTCAAAATCTCTACCTACCCTACCATAATCATAAACAGGACCAATTGATGGGTTACCGTTTCTATCCTTTGGTAAGTCCGTTACGGGACTAACCAAATCTCTTAAATAATTTTTAGTTTTACCAACATAAAAATTACCTCCAGGGGCGATTAGATTAGGGCTAAACCCAGAATCTAATCTGTATTTAGGTCGGTATTGGTTATACCATAACAAATCAAATAATAGACTTCTAGTCGCACTTGATGTGTTTGCCAATAATCTTTCAGAACCTGTGTCTATATTTGCGCTTAATATTTTTGTTGCTAAATTCGTAACTATACCAGCAACGGCACCAATAGGGTTACTTGTAACTTGTGATAATAAATTTTTACTAGGGTAGTCAAAGTATGAACCAGGTATTAACGAATAAGGAGAATAAAGACCAGATAACCTAGATGTGAACGACAGGGTTTCCCCCAATATACCACCACCAATAGATGTAATTCTAAAGTCTTTTTGTAATAATGGTATTTTATTCATAACCACACCTAACGCATCGAAAGGATCTAAATTCGGTTTTACCGAAACCCCCCCACTGTTAGGATCAATTGATGAATTAGTTAATATGGTTCTACCTAAGGTTTGTTGTAATAATTCAAATGCTAATCTTGCTTTAAATTCTTTTTGCAATTGTTTTGCTCCTAATTTTGCCAAATCAGAATCTTGACTTAAAGAACCTTCACTACCAACAATACCATTAATATCATTATTACTTAATATACTAAACGGGGTATAGTCAGAAGGTAAAAACACAAAAGTAGTTTTACTACTATAATACGGCGCATTAATATTTTCAAAAGCTAAATCTTCAACACTTAAAACCTCATACGTACCATCACCATTATTATACCTATTTTTTGTATATAAAAAGGATTGTGACTGTTCGGTAGTTTTACTAGGTGACGAAGTTTCATAATTAAACTCACCTTGGTTTGAATATGTTTGGTAATCTAAATTAGGATTTATCATATCACCAAAACCATTCGGTTGGTTTTCAGGTCCAAATATGTTTGCAATATATGAAACTTTTTGTGATTGTTCCGTTGTTCTATTTGGTGCTGAAACCCCAAAACTATATTCACCCTTATTTGATTGTGTTTGATAAGTTAAACCAATGTTAACGGGAGAATCAAATCCACCGTTTGGTCCGTAAAGGTTTGTAACATACGCACTATCTTGCGATTGTGACGTTGTTAAATTTGGTCCATTAGAGACGTATAGGTAGTCTCCTTGGTTTGATCCAATAACTAATAACGGAAACAGTACAGAGTCTCCGTATCCGTTCTGTATGTTACTCGGTGAGTACTTGTTTAATACTCTTGATAACTTCTCTTGTTTATCACCCTCCAATTCTATTTCACTACCAACACTATCAGGATATCCGTAGTTACCCTCATTTGGTTTATTTTGGAAATTTAAATTGGGGGTAACCGTTGTTTTACTTTGTTGGCCCTCAGGTCCGTATTGGTTTTGGACAATTGATTCAACCTCTTTTTGTCTACCAAAACTTTCAAGTTTTGATCCTTCAGACTGAATGTAACTATAATTACCAAAATTAGTTTGAGAATTTAAGTTTAAATTTATAGAAACTAAATCTCCAAACGTTCCACCTATAGGTGTATACTTATTTAATCCAATAAGTCTTGGTTCTATTTGTTTCGCAGTCACATCGACAGTTTGTTCATCTATTACTGAATAATCGATTAAAACGATTTCAGTATTTACACTACCGTCATTACTAGCGTAAAAACCATCAACCTTATAAGGTTTTAAATTTTTAAGCAATAGTTTTTTTCTAAAGTTTTCAGTAGAATCAAATGATAATGGGCTCTCCATTTATTAATTTTATATATAAATAGATTTTATTATGGTTTTTTCACCATTAATACATCCTTGTTTTTAATAACATATAGGATTTCTTTTTCCAAATCATTTTTAAATCGTCTATCATTAATAAGTGTGTCAGCCAAATTACCACTACTTGTTATATTAACATTAATGTTTACAGTCCCAGATCCTTCTATTTTTTGTACTTTAGTCTCCGTAACTTCAGTTTTTTGTGTTGATTCGGTTTTTGGTAATCTTACAGTTGGTAACTCTTTTGGTGCCATACTATTAAGTCCTGATGTGAAATCTTGCATTTTAAGATACGCTTCCTTTAAAATACCTAATTTCCCATTTAAATCGGGGGCAAAAATTGCTTGATCCTCTTTTATAAAATTAAATATTTCACCTTTACCCATTCTTAGTGATTTATTTTCTCCATCGAAAAAACCATCCTTAACAACTGTTTCGCTCTCCTCCGATTCTTTCTTAAGATATTTTTCTCGTAAATACGCATTAGCCCCTCCCATTTTATCATTAAAAGCGGTGGTGATACCTGCCGAGGTTGCGGGTATGGCGGCAATTGCGGCTTTCGCGGAAGGAGCCATAAGTCCACTCATTTTCTCAGCGATCTCTCGATTAGCATTTAACGACGTTTCCACGTCTTTTAATATCTTTGTTCTTTCCGTTGATGTGTATTGTCTTAAGATTGCTTGTTCTATAGTTTTTTGAACAACTAACTGTTGCTCAACAGTGGTTAAATTTTTTATTGCAATGTCCTTATCACTCATTGATGCTTGTCTTTGGTACTCTATTAATGCTTTTTCTAATTCTTTAGGACCTTTGGGGCTAGCTAATGTTGCGGTTAAGTCTTGAATCTTTTCCATTCCAGGAAGTTCTAAAGATATTTTTCCATCCTTACCGACCTCAGCCAATTGAGAAATTAACCCTTGTTCTTTTTCGTCAAACATTTTTCCTTCACCAAAAAGTTTACCTAAACCACTGTCACTAACCTTTTTAACTATCATGGCTTGTTTTGCACTCTCACGACCCATATTAATGAACTTATCGTATTCACCCTCTTTACCGAAAGCCTTTAATTGTTCATATAATCTTTGTTGAGCAATGGCATTTGATTCAATTTCACCGGTGGCTTCGTTAACTTTAAATGCCGACTTAGACATTTCAAGTAAATTACTTTGTAGTTTACCCACATTGTTTGCTCCCATATTCATTAATTGGAACGGATTCATAAGATCACTCATAGACCCACCAAGCATTGACATCGATGATGCCGCTTCAATAGCCTTTTCAGGGTCAAATGCGAAACTTCTACCAAGACTCGCAGCTCCAATATCCTCAATTGTCCCCCCTAATCTTTTCGCTTCTAAAACCATTTTGGTTAATCCCTCAACACCACCTTTAAAACTATACGCATTTACTTTAGAAAGATTAGCTTGTACCTCAGCTAAAACCCCTTTCACATTTAACCCACTTCTTCTCGCAGCTTCACTTATAGTATTTATTAGTTTCATACTTTTCTCTTGTGAAAAAGTAAGTCTCATAAATTCGGCAGTCATTTTCCCCAATTCCAAAGTACCAATACCTGTGGCTTTTGACATTTCGACCATCTTAGTTAAAACCGTAGATGATGGAGAGATTACTCGACCTAAAGTGTCACTCATAGCCTGCATACCATCGGTAATATCCTTAACGGTACCACCAATTTGTACTATCCCATCATTTAATCCGACAACACCAAAATAAATATCTTCAATTTTTCCTCTAAATGCCGTGGCACTAGCCGGGTTAAGGGCCACTCCGGAGATAGCTCTTTGAATGGATTTTGCCTTTGACTCCATTGAGGTTAGGATTTCAATATTGTTTTCAGGTATTAGTGACGCGCCTAACCCCTCCCACACTTTTTTTATACCCTCAGTATATAACTTAAACCCGTCAGTAAATTCATCACCAGTTGGTGTCGTTTGAAATAAAAACATACTCTTATTTTATTTAATAAATAGGTTATTTTTAATTTTTGTCGTACTCTTCAACCAATTTATCAAAAAAATACCTTCTTTCGAAAGTTGGCATTCTCATAACGTCAGAATACGAGAAGTTCGCAAACTTTACTAAATAATAAAACTCATCTAAAATGTTTTTTTTATGATTGGAAGAAAGGCCGAAAAAATTCCACCCCAAAAGTGACACCAATGGTGACCTCTTCTCCAGACGGGGCGATAACTTTTCTATCTAAATCCATTTTAGGTTCACACTCTGAAATGAATTTTCTAATATCTTTTGAATCGGATATTGGCATTTGATTAATAAACGTAGCGATAGCACCCTTATCTCTGTTACCATCCAATTCCACAATATGTTTTTCTAAACGTTTAGTTATAATGGGACTTACCATACCTTTAGGATATTGTTCGATTAGAGTATCAATATCACTCTCATCGCCTAAAGTTAAAAGTTTTAATTTTACTTTATTTTTACTTTTTGGTAATTCAAAATCAAATAATCCTTCTTCGTTTGAATTATGTTTAGGTTGTAAATAATTAATCTCATCAAGCAATATTGTTGTATCGAAAGTAGAATTTGTTTTTGGGTCTCTAACTGTGAATTCATATTCAGAACCGAAAGCGGTGTTTCTTAAAAATATTAAAATTGCCTGTACATCAACATTTATCATTTGGTTAATGTCGAATCCAGGTTCATAAATTTTACTTCTTAATAATGTTTTAACCACACCATCTTTAGTGTTGTTTGGGGACATTAAAATGTTTTCATCTGAAGCGGTTAAATAACCAACTTTAAGTGCTTCTTTTTTTGGGGTATAATAAACCCCTCGAGAAGGCAGTTTTACCACATCATGAGGTAAATTAAATTGTTGTTGACCGTAATCCAATGCGTTATCCATAGTTTTTTATTTAAAAATATGTTGTTAAAATCTATAGTAAATAAAAAACCCACCTTAATAGATGGGTTTATTTTATTTTTAAAAAAATTATTAGTATACTAGTATACAACGATCAGGTTGTAATGTCATATCGATTTTCATAATATCTGATGAATCATACCCAACACTGTTAAATTTAACGTCGGTAATACTACAACCTTGTAATATCCACTTTTCAACGGCAACACCTGTAGGATCCAACATTTCTAAATCCACGTCTTTTTTATAACCAGCAGCATAACCCATACGTCCTGTTACAGACTCAGCATGTAAACGAACCCATTCCATAACTGCTTGAGATGCCGAAGGACCGATAGGATCTCTTAGAGTTACTGAAATCGATTCCCAGTTGAACGCTCCTGCAACATACGTTTGAGTATTTAAGAATTTGATCTCTTTCGTATCTATTTTTATACTTGGCCTAGATGCTTTTTCAACATACCAAGAATTGATCCCTAAAGAAGAAGGGAAACTCAATATAAACCTATTACTTTTTTTAGGTTCGTACTGAAAGGGCATTTTCATTAATAAATCAGCCATTGTCTATTTTTTTTATTAGTTTTATTTATTTTATTATAAATATCACCTTGTTTATTTTTTTTCTATTTACTTTGTCCCGGTTAAAAATTATTATTCTACTAGACTAGAGATTATTAATTATATTTAACTTTTTCTCCTCCTTTAGTTAAATATATATCTACTGGTTTTTCTGGATATTCTTTTTCTAGGAAATCATTCATTTTCTCAACATTTCTTAAATCGTCATCTGAAAAACCAATTACCGGTAGAATCTCATTATTTGAAACGTCGTCTTTAAACATTGGGTTTCCTTTATGTTTGGACGTTTTTGAAACCTCCTGAGCCATTTGTCGACAATATGAAATAAATCTTCTCATCGCTTTAATTTTACCCTCTTCAGGGTTCGACGCACTACCCTCCCCGAATGTTACCGGTTCAAATACACACAAATCAAGATATTCCTGTATTAAATCCTTATCTTGGAAATTTACGTCACTTACCGATTCAAAAACTTCTTCAGTATTTAAATTTCGATATCTTTTTAAGTTATCGACTAAAGTCTTTGAGTTTAATCCGTTATGATTTGAAACAATATAATTAAACGTCGCTTCTTTTAAAACTTCGGGATTGTGTCCCCTTGCTGTGATAATAGCAAAAATCGAACCCCCATTAATACATTCAACAAAATCATTCCATGAAGGACCGGGTGATGCCATTAATGAATCAACTATAAAGTTCTTATTTCCCTTAACACCAAAAAATCTAAAAGGATCTGGTGCGTACCCAACTATGGTAGTTCCTTTATATGGAAACGGTTCAACACCTAACTGATGTCTATGTTCCGCAAAGTCTTCGGTAGATAAAGGAATCTCCTCCTCATTTTCAGACATAGCCATAATTTTTGTTGGCATAAACACAATATTATCATCCCAATCAAACGCGTAGTATTTTAAATCAGGAGTTCCCTCCGAATTAAATCCCTCGTTTAATTTTTGTCTACGTACGTATTTATATATCTCTTTAGTGTATTTCATCACTTCTTAAGTTTTTCCAATAGTTTTTCTAATTGAGCTTCAGTAATAACAATATTTTGTTTTTTATCTGAAAAAGTTTGTGACTCTTTCTTATCGATACCAACACTTTCTTTGATTAATTTTTTTTCTATTATCATAATCTTTTTTTTATATAAATATACAAATGGGGAATATTTCTACTCCCCATCCTTTATTATTTTAGTTTTTATTATAAATCGTCAAACGATGCTCCTGTTGGTGTGATAACAAACTCGATGTCAATGTATTCTAACGCTCTTGTAGGTTTTAAATAAATTTTACCCGTTAAAGTGTTTGAGTCTAAATCTTCAGGTGTGTTTGAAACCGTTACTCTAAAATCAATCAAACCTCTATCTCTTCTAATTGAATCCAAGATTGGGTTAACTGAGTCTAAGAATTGTTGTCTAACTTTATCGTCATTTTGCTCAAACAATAATCTAACTGCCACCGCTGAAATTAATTTACGAGCTTGTAGTAACAATCTTCTAACGTTAATTCTGTCAAGTGCAGATTCCTTAACTTGCATCGTTTTGTTACCCCAAATTACCGTACCAACATCAGAGAAAGTAGCGATTGGGTTTATTCTACCTTTATATAAGGTATCTCTATCTTCTTGTGTCAACTTTTTACGTGCTCTGATAGAATTTACCAAACCTCTTGTGTAACCCGCAGATGCGAACCAAGGGAAGGCGATGTTATCAGTTAATGCCAAGTTTTTAACCACTTCACCTGTTGGTGGTAAATAAAGTTGTGTATTATTTACACTATCTCTTGTCAAAACCCATGGGTAGTAAGTTGCTGAGTAGTTAGAGTCTATACCCGTAGATTCCAAATTATCTACCGTTTCTTGTGGATAAATCAATCCTTCTTCAATATCAGAATAAGTTGGTAAAAATAAATTAAAATCAGGAGTCGTACAGATGTAAATTGAATCAGCTCTGTCAGTTTCAACCATATCAATCGCATCTTCAACTAAGTTTGAGTTATTTACGTAATCAATACCTGGAGTTGCAAATACGTTAATATTAACCGACTCAGGATTTGCGAAACTGCTTTGTCCCATTTTAAATGCGTAATAGTCAGTGTTTGCCCATGTCTCTTGATTAGGACCTGAAATTTGTTTAAATGCTCCCCATCCTGATGCTGTTGGATATGTCACTGAAGGTGCCGCACCATATTTGAATCCTGATTGACCCAACGCGAATGAATCACCATTAGTTCTATATTCTCTATAGATATCCCAACCATCGAATCCACCGTAAGGATATAATGTAAATTTACGTGTATTTGATTTGTAATATGGGTTATCGGAGTTTTCAGGTTCACTTCTAAATGCTCCAGCACCAACTACAAATGCTTCCGTTGTTGCTGAATTAACAACCATAGTAACAATAGTCGCTCCACTATCCATGTGGAATCCTTTAGTTTTATAACCCCAACCAATCCCTGAAGTGTCAGTTCCTAAGTTTGCAGGTATTTGTTTACCTTTATATTCGAAGAAATCATAATCAATTCCAGTTATGTTTGAAATACCTAAATAGGCTCTTCTTGGGTTTTCTCCGTTAGAGATAACTGCATTATCCCCTCCTGATGAAGAACCAAAAGGTGGGTTATAAATTACATCACCCGCTTTTAAATATTGTGTTTTATAAACCATAAACGGTGGAGTCGCATTTGCATACTCTCTACTGATGTAACCATCAAAACCACAAGGTAATGCGTCTGTCGGAGCTTCGTCACTCATTTCTAACATAACGTATTTAGACTTAACTTGGTATTCTCCGTTAGATGTTCCTATTTTATTTGCTACATAATTGTTTTGGTTAGGATCCATAGAACAATTAGTGAAACTTTCAATAACTCTAACGTTTTGGTCGTTATCATAAAAATCTCTAATGAATACGTCGAAAGTTCCATTGGCGAATGAAATATTACCAATAGACATTTTTACCAATTTATTTGCCGCGTTACCGTCAGAAATTAATTTAAATTTAAATAATTTAAAAACTTTATTACCTCTTAGTTCTGAAACTAAATAAGGTGTTTCAGGTGTTTGGTATTGTTCCAAATAGAATCCTAATGAATCAGAATAGTCATTACTTGTTGTGTCAGTCACACCAGGTAAAGATACTAAATCACAATAAATTCCTCTAACTTTACTTTCTCTATACCCCGATTGTAACAAACTTGAGTACGTTTCTTCAACAAGTAAAGGAACTTCAGTTCTATCTTTACCAAAATTACTTCTACCAAATACTTTAGAAATGTATTGTGTATCTGTTGTTGACAATGATGTCTCAAAACTAAATGTGTCTCCGTCTTTAGTAATCCCTGAGATTGCGAATGTTTCGTATGGGTTTTTAGTTACCGCAGAATATCCACCAGCACAATTGATTGCCACATCAGTGGTTCCTGTGACTTGGAAAGCCGGTCCGTGACTTGTACTTGAATAATTAGTGATACCTCTAGATCTTAAAGTCGCAACAACAAGATTATCATATTCACTATAAGGTGAACCTGAGTAGTTAGTTATGTATGTTTTCATTGTACCTGAGTAAACACCATTAGTTAAACCTGTGATACTACTTAAAACCGAACCAAACCCATAACCATTATATGAATTCACATTAGTAATACTTTGACTGTAATCAAATAATCCATAATACCATGCATCATTTGATGATGAACTTAAATCTGCGATTGAAACGTTAACGTTATTAACCCCAAATGTTTCAGTGTATGCTGTCGCCGCCCCTGCAACTGATGAACCAGTAACTGAGTTAAATGTGGTTGAACTAACTGAACCCCAAAAATATGCGGTTCTTCCTGATAATGCTGATGATGTACTATATAACCCAACTTGAGCTGATATATAATTTTTAAAGTCTTGACTCAATGTAGATGTTCCACCGTCGTAACTAGTGTAAGTCTCATAAAATTTTGAACTTAATGCTGAAGGTACACTTGTTATAGTGATATTTGAACTAGCACCTGTAGTACCAGTAAAGTTCACATAAACAGGCCCTGTAGTTGCCGTTACCGAAAGAGTTGCCGGATCAACGTTACCTGCAGTTACAATCGACCAAGATGGTCCAGCATCATAACCTGAAAGTCCTAAAACTCTCGTTATAAATAATTGATTTGATTGTTGTAAGTACGCTTTAGCAATGTAAGACGTCTCATACTTTGGTATCTGAGTATTGTAGTATTTTTCGGGACTTGTACCTCCGAAGTATACTTGATACTCATCGTAGTTTGTTATGAAAATCGGTTCGAATGCTGGACCTTGTAAAGTCTCCCCAGCCAAACCTAATGTTGTTACACCAACGCTTTGTGCAACGAAAGTTAAGTCTCTTTCTGAGGTATACACTCCAGGAGAAACGAATACTTTTGTAGTAGATGCCATTTTGTCTATTTAATTAAAGATTTATTTTTATTAATAAATACCTACAAAATTTCCAAAAAACGTGATTAAAAGATAATAAATATATGTAAGTATGAAAAAATTCTACCTTTTTTCTACCTTATTATATTTATAAATATGAAAAAAATAAAAAATATAAAGATTTCAGAAGAAACCCACAACATCTTAAAAACGTATTGCCAAGATAATGGATTGAAGATTTATGTGTTTTTAGAAAACTTAATTAAGAAGAGTTGTATTAAAGAAAAAGATATTTATGGTGAGTAATTAAACCAACACCGCAATAGTTTTTATAGATGCAATTTTAGTAATATCGTTTTTTATAATATTAATAATTAGAGTATCCCCATCGTTGATTTGTATTATACTTAAATCATCCCCAGCATAATTACCGTTAATGGTTACAGAGAATGATGATACATTTTGTGTCATACCAACATTAATATCTGCGGTATACCTAAACACCTCACTTAATTGAGTATTACCCGACACAAAACTTAAATCCAAATCAAATGAGTTCGGTCTTGGAGGTTCAATTTTAGCCCTTTTAGATTTTTTAGATGTTTGAAATTCAAAAAGAGAAACTTGTCGTGTGATTGCGGGGGAGACTTGGAATTCATCTTCATCAATCAACAACCCATTTAATGTAATTTTATAACTCTGTACGTAATACTTTCTTTTTTCGATGTCTTTTGCCGATTCATCTGTTGGATCTTCTAACGTTATTGGCATATAGTGACCCTTAATTTGTGTGTATGCTTGTTTTGAGGTGAATTTTTGCATCATGATTTTATTGAATTCATTCACTTCTCGCATTCTATTACAAAATATTTTAATAGTATATATAACATCGACAGGTACTGGTTGTGGTATTTTATAAACGTCCGCACCCTTTCTTTGTCCATCCCAAGTCGGAACCGTATAGTATGAGAACCTAAGTCTTTCAGGGATATTCGCCCCACCGCCTTGGAATTTACCATATTTTACCTCAGGTTGTCTTACCGTTATAATGAAAGGTAATGAAACGTTTTTATCTAAATCTTGGAAATCCCACGTTTCGGTAAATTGTGACCAACTCTGAGTTGTTATGATTTTATTGACCGTTGGTACCGTTTTACCATCAACAGTTAATGTTATATCGTCCTTTACGAAATCTAATATTCCCCTATCTAAATCAGCATGTAAAACACCTTTTGGTAAATACGTACCGTCAACTGTAATATCATCTAACATTTCTTGCCTTCTTTCTGGACCAACTTTAGTGGGAACGAGAGGTAGATATTTTTTTTCTTTTTTAGGTAATGCCATTTTATATTCCTTTGAATTCGTTGTTAGTTGATGGGGTTGCGATTATTGTTCTGTAGAATTTTTTATACCCTCCATATGTGTGCTTATTATCTGACGTTATCCTACCGTCATTTACTACCGTATAATATCTTACCGTATCTTCAGTTTCATAATACCCAATATAGTCACCCAAAGAAATTTCTATTGCCAACTGATCCAAATAACTTTGGTATATGTTAAAATTCATATTTCCTGGCTCGATTTGAGATAATTTAGAACTTGCGTAATCTGAGTTTACTGGTGCTTCGATTTTAACGTACCCTTTTAACTCTATTGGGGTTAAGAATTGTATTCCGTCAGTCAACGCTTCACCATATACATCATCAGTATTTGTTTTTTGTTTGTCGACCCTATATAGTACTACCGTAAAGTTCATGTCGCCATGGAGCCACTCCTCGCCCATAGAAATATCTAAATTAAAATCCGTCTCTGAGAAGAATTTATTTAATCTTGTAATTGGAACTCTATTCTGTGTCATAATAATAAATACTTTGATTGATTATTTATTATTATTTACTACTATTAATTTAATACTATGGACGACATAATTTCAAGGACTCCCGAAACTAAAGCACTTCAACTTTTAGATGAATATGTTGGATCAAATAACTATATCCTAAATTTAAAACATAAGAAACTTAATAGTAAGTCGTTTACACCCACAAGACCCCAATCAGATTACATAATAAATTTCCATAACATATTACCAAAAGTTGCAAAAAAATGGGTTAAGTTAGATTCCTACTTCGGTAAAAAGATGATGGAGGATAAAATGTATACCAAAGAACCAACAGAAATTTACGTTGAAAAACTTTTGGTTGAAAAAGATAAGTCGTATCATATTTGGGGAAAAGTGTTTAGTGGTGAAACCATTCATGATTTTTGGTTACCGAAAACGGCAATAATTAAAAACAACGAAGTAAAAAACGTTGTTGTCGATTACACAAAATACGATGTGAGACCCCCAATGGAACACCAAAAAGAGGCAATTCAAAAATTGGTTGGTAACAAAAAGTTTATTTTGGCGGACGATATGGGTTTGGGCAAGTGCGAGCCTAAGAATAATAAGGTATTTACTCCAAATGGTAGAAAAAAAATTGGGGATTTAAAAGTCGGAGATAACGTTATTGGTAGTGACGGCAAATCGTATAACGTTGTTGGTGTATTTCCACAAGGTTTAAAGGAAACATATAAAATTACATTCAATGACGGATTTTCAATTTTATCAGGGGATGAACATTTATGGTCGGTATCGTCCCCAAATTATGGTAGTAATCGAAAAAACGATAGGACAAAAAAATCATTAGTACTATCCACCAAACAAATGTTTGAGGGGGGTAAAATTATAATAAAAGGTAATGGAGTTAACTCAACTAAAGATTATGAGATAGAAACCCACTATAAATCGTCAAATGGTAATAATAAATGGCAAATACCGATAGTTAAACCGATACAGTTTGAACGAAATGATACCCTTCCGATTAACCCTTATTTTTTAGGTCTGATTTTGGGAGATGGTCATATAACTAAATCGTCTTGTGTTTTTACAGTTCACTGCGACGATTATGATGAATTATTTTACGGTTTTAATTTAAATGAAAATAAAAAAATTGACAATAAAAGAAAAGGAAATAAATTTATTGGTAGGGATATATTAAACGAACTCAAACTTAACGAGGCTCGATCCCATAACAAATTCATACCTGATATATACAAATATTCATCAATTGAAAATAGATTGGCAATTCTACAAGGATTAATGGATACTGACGGACACTGTATGTTTAACGGAAATGAAACTTTTTTAGGGACTGAATATTGTACCATTTCAAAACAACTTTGTGATGACGTTGTTGAAGTGGTACAAACATTAGGGGGTGTTGCCAGAGTTAATACTCGTATCCCCACATACATATATAAAGGGATTAAAATGGAAGGTAAATTAGCATATAGAGTTAATATTAAACTACCTTCAGGTATGAATCCCTTCAGATTAAAAAGAAAGTCCGATAGATATATCGAACCAAAAAAATACCCAACTGGAAGATATATTAAAAATATTGAAAAAGTTGGATTTGAAGAAAGTGTTTGCATATCGGTAGATTCTCCTGATAAACTATATGTTACCGAACATTGTATTGTAACCCACAATACAACATCGACAATTATTGCGGCGTTAGAAACGGGAGCAAAAAAAATATTAATTGTTTGTCCAGCATCTTTAAAAATAAATTGGCAAAGAGAAATCGAAAACTACACCGACAGAAGTGTGTATATATCGGAGGGTAAAAAATATTCAGATGAACATGATTTTGTCATTATTAATTATGATATCTTAAAAAATTTCCACGACGTAAAAAAAAGAGAGGAATCGACAATTTTAAAGTCCAAATTCGATTTGGTTATTATGGACGAATCTCACATGATATCAAACCCCCAAGCTGCCCGAACAAAAATCGTAAACGATATTGCGGTATCCATTGAAAGGGTTTGGTTATTAACGGGAACACCAATGACATCACGACCGATGAACTATTATAATCTTTTGAGTTTGGTTGAAAGTCCCGTGGCGGCAAATTGGATGTCGTATGCTAGAAGATACTGTAATGGATTCCAATTTAATGTTGGTAGTAGAAAAGTTTGGAACGTGGCGGGGGCGTCGAATTTAGATGAATTAAGAGATAGAACCCAAACACATATTTTACGAAGATTAAAGGACGACGTTTTAGATTTACCCGAAAAAATTATCACCCCTGTCTATTTAAGATTGAAATCAGATAATTACGAAGAGTTGATGGGTGAATATTTTGATTGGTATGATAAGAGCGGTGACGAATCGAATTCACTAACAATACAGTTCAGTAAAATAATGAAGGTAAGAAAAGTTATCGCACAAGAAAAAGTTAAAACAACCATCGAGTTGGCTGAAAACATACTCGAACAAGGAAAAAAAGTTATAATTTTTACAAACTTTACCGATACTTTACATGAAATTTACAATCATTTTGAAAAACAAGCGGTTTATTTGGATGGTAGTTGTTCCAAACATCATCGACAAAAATCGGTGGACGACTTTCAGGAAAACGATAAAATTAAAGTTTTTGTTGGGAACTTAAAGGCTGCTGGGGTTGGTATAACTTTAACTTCGGCTGAAGCGGTAATAATGAATGACTTATCATTTGTTCCCGCAGAACATGCTCAGGCGGAAGATCGGTCACATAGAATCGGACAAAAAAATTCAACATCAGTTTATTATCCCCTGTTTGAAAACACAATAGAAGGGTTAATCTATGACATCTTAAATAGAAAGAAAAAGATTATATCGACAGTCATGGGAGACGATATCATGGATGACGCATCATCCATTGAAGAGATGTTAAATATCATTTTTAAAGGTAGATGATATTTATATTAAAAATATCTTTATGTCTACTATAATAATCCAAGAACCTGAAAGAAGTAAATTATATAAAAGAATTAAACATCTTTTGGGTGCCCCTTTACGTTCTGTCGAAATAGAGGACGAAATGATGGACTCCCTTTTAGAAATGTCCATCCAAGATTATGCTCAATATGTTAATGACTGGCTAATTGAAAGTCAGTGGTCGTCTCTATATGGTTTAAATTTAGATGAGCAATCATTAACAAGGGCTTTAACCACCAGAAGTATGGATTGGGAAACCCAATATACCTACGCATATTCTAAAATCGTCGGACTACAAACGGGTGGTGATTACGTATTAAAAAAGGATTATATCGATTTAATACCCAATCAACAAATATACGAGGTGCCGGCAGGTAGAGAAATTAACGAATTGTTATGGTTCAGTCGTTCTGAATTGGATGCTGCATATTTCGACCCATTCATGGGTGGTTTTGGTGGAGCAGGTGGTGTTGGACTTGGTGGTGGTGCTGGGTTCTCACAAATGGGAACTTCAGGAAACTATTTTGTGACACCAGCATTTGATATCCTTTTAAGGATGTCGGATATCAGCATGAAACGAAGGATTATCACCGGCGAGTTAACGTATAGAATTACTGCGCTACCTGAAGGAAAAAAAGCAATCCATTTAATGAATACCCCTGGTGGTAAATTCGATTTTGGAAATATGAAAAATAAAGGATATAAAGTATGGTATTGGTATTATGAAACAAACGATAGAGCTGATTGTTTGGCAAAAAATCCAGACATTGTGCGACTACCATCCGATGTCCCTATTGATGAGATGAAATGGGACGAATTGAATTCACCAGGACAAACTTGGGTTAGAAGGTGGTTTACTGCATATTGTAAAGAAGCCTTGGCAAGAGTTAGGGGTAAATATAGCGGTAACTTAAAAACTCCCGATTCTGAATTAACTTTAGAATATACCACATTACAAACTGAAGCGAAAGATGAAAAAGTATCACTAACTGAAGAACTAAGGCTCAGATTAGAAAGGTTAAGACCCGAAAAACAAATGGAACAAAAGGCATTACAAGCCGAAAACCTTAATAAACTATTGAAATTTAGGGCATTCCAAAGTCCGTATAACATCATATAACTTTTTATGGCAATATTTAGATCAATCCCATCTAAAAGGATCATTAACGGGCATGAGGTTGAAACCTCTGAATCCGCAATTGTAACTAATGAGTCGTATACTACTAACGGCGAATATGCGTTAATTATTAAGGGTATTGACAATTGTACTATCTATTTGGACTCAACAAGTACCGATCACATAGTAATTAAAGCATTAACAAACGTTTTAGTTAAATCAAAGGAATTAATAGATGAGGAATTTAATGAGGTAGAATTAACAAAAGGATCCTGTGTTGAATTTATGTTCATAGGATCCTTTTGGTATATACTTTCTTCTGATGGTATGAAGGACTCTTAATCGTGTATTAAAGAAATTAAATCCCCATCTACGTCGAACTCATAATATTCGTCGGAATCTACCTTCGCAACTTTAGTCACCTTATTCATTAATTCTCTATTATGGTTAACCCTCCCAATATCGACTAAGTTGATGGTATCATCTATATACATATAATAAGGATCGATTCCGACAGTTTGCCAAAAATTAATCTCCATGTCCGATAAAGTTAATACCTCATCTATCATGTCCTGATCTTTTTCTTTCATTGGGAATCCTCTACCTAATTCAGTTTGTGATTTAGTGAATATCGGTTGGTCTTTTGGATCCTCAATTAAAATGTCCTTTCTTATTTCAGGAGAATAAACTACAAGTAATGGTTCGATCCTTTTATTAAATGCTGCCAAATATCTTGGTACGTTATAATCCCCCAATAAGTCGGGATTGTTTTCTATTTCTTTTTCATCAATCAAATAACAATTTAAAATAATTTCACTTTTTGATAACATTCCCACAGGAACCGCTCCGTGAATAGTCATGTAGTCGTCTATTTGTTTTTTAGTCATTTTAGTCGTCTTTCTTTGCACATCACCATGTGATTTTTTTTCACCGTTGTTAACATAAAAGATGGTATCCCCTAAACCAGGATTTTTACCTAAATTAATTAAAAGTTCCATGTGAGCTTGTCTTGACATTAAACTTCCAGATCTTGTCGTTTTTGTGACGTGAATTTTATAATCACTAACAGATTGTTTTACTCTCGCCTTGTTTGCCATCTTAGATAGTGGGATTTCTTTATTGTAGATTTTACTAACGTACTCGTAGTAAAAATCTAAAAATTCACCACCCTTACCGTCGAGTAACATTCTAAGTCCTTTATCCAAAAATTCCGCAACATAGGTTTGAAGTTTTTTAGATTTAATGGAGTTACCTGTAAGTTTTACTTTACCCTTGTCAGTAAGTAATGCGTAGTTTTTACGTGCCACGTTAATGGTTGCCGGCCACACACCGTCGATATCGAGCCCCATTTCATCTCTCATAAACAAGTCATTATATTCCGCAACGTCAGCTGCCGAACCCGTATACTCTTTACCCTCAACCACCAATTCGTTTAGTCCCTTCCCTACATATGTGTATGATTCTCTATCTGGTGGAGTTTCAAAATTCACACCATCCGTATCCATTACCAATGGAACATACCCCCGATTCGTAAAGTACATAATCATCTGACGAAGATATTGTCTACCCGTACATGTGATTTGTTCACCCATATCGATATCCCCCCACGGAAATACATGTGGAGCTGACAACGAACCAAAAAATGCGTTGATAAATATTTTAATTGGTAATTGCTTTCTATTGTACGAAATGGACGCCTTCATGTCTATTGTTTTATACTCTTCAGCCAAGTTTTTGTATTTAATACGAGTATCACGGAAATACTTTAACATACTTTTCATCGCCCCCGTTACATCACATGCTGGAAATATATCGTGAACCAATTGGATTGATGGGTAAAGTGACGAGTAATCGAGCTTTAAAACGTTTCTCGAATACCCAACCTGAACCAAACGAGAAAGTCCCCCCGTGAATTTACGTTTCTCTTTTTTTCTCGGTAGCGCCAAATTGTTTTTATACGACCAAGCACACATAATCATCTTCCATAACGTTGCCGTACCCATTGTTGATAATCGTTCATAGGTTGTGGGTACTAATTTTGAAAGCAAAAAGTTCGCTTGATTAAACTGTTCATCAACAACCATAGTTTCATATAAATCGTCGTCGAGATACCCCTCAATGATTTTTGATCCAGTTGTTTTGGTGTAAATGTCATCTCTTCTTGAACAAATGTCATCTATTTTTTCGTTAAACCCAACTTTTTTGTAGTTACCGTTTTCTTTATTCATCCAATACTCTTCATTGTCAAAATAAATTTTACCAATCTTATCTCCATCCACATACACACGATTCTCTCTTTCTGCTTCAATAAACTTGGTGATGTACTTTAACGACCAACTTTTAATGTCTGAATTGATTGCTTGTGCTCTACGAACTGCGTGAGCAATATCGATAATGTTGTAACCCCACATTTGTGTTTGAACGTATGGTTCCATTTCATTTGCCAACTTTAACATCCCATCTTTTTGTTTTAAAGAGTAGTCAGGGTTTAAAGTCTTTGCGATTTTTTTAATGTTTAGTTTTAATATTTCCGCACGTTTTAGAATGTATGGGAAATCGAAAAATGCCGAGTTGTACCCACCCACAAGTGAAGGTTTTAGTTTATCGATAGTCTCAAAAAATTCGATAATCATTTGTCTTTCCTCCTCTTCATTTTGTGCCGACAACAATTTTATAAAACCACGATTGTCTTTCATCCCAATTAAAAACATCTTGCTTGTTTTTGGATCTAACCCTGTGGTTTCAATATCGAATACGAATCTATGTATTTCATCATACTCATCGAACCCTTTAAAAAGTCTTTTATTTTTTTGTATTAGGTATTGTTCAACAGGAGATAGTATTGTAATTGCGTCTGAATTCTCTCTATCCCACGGATCTAAACCTCCACCTTTAAAAAAGTTTACAAGATTTGAATATGATTTTGTGGTTTTTACTAAAAACGTTAATCCATTTTTTAGTCTTTCGTCTCCGTGATCCAATAATTTTTCTATGATGATGCCGTTTTCAGACATTGCCTTTTTTTGGAATTCCTTGCTACCCTTATAAAAGTTTTTCTCTTTTAAATCGCCAACCCATGCGAATGGGGTAAACGTGTCCATTCTCAAAAGCTTACCCTTGATTGGGTCTTGGATTACTTTAAATATTTTATCCGATCTATAATCGTATTCTAATGCGACAATGTATTTTTCATCGTCTTCGCCATGTAAAAAGCTTACAATTTCTTCTTGCTCAACCATATTCGTATTTTTTAAGTTTGGTGTATTAGCTGTCACATAAGGGTGACATTTACCTTCGTCTTAAATATACATGTAAAAATTACACTTGTCAAACAATATTTATGTAAAGATTCTCTCGGATGGGTGAAATTAACTCACCACTTTCTAATACCACCAAAAACTCACCGATGTATCTACCTTTTGTTTTGGTGTCCCTATTTTTCCATTTATACACCACATAATATTCATTATTGGAATCGGGGTTCGATTTTGTTTTTCGAACAAAAATGGCGTCTTGCATGAAGATTTTTTGTATTCCGTTTTCTTCGTTTTTCATTGAAAACCTAACTTTTGAATTCACCATACTGTCATAGAAGTTTTTTGACGAGTCAGTTCTACCGTCTTTAACAACATCCATTTTTAAAATGGGTAATGATGAGTCCTTTGCTATAAAAAATTCCATAATGTTATTTAAATAAATAATCGTAAGATAAACTAAATGCCGCTCCGTATAATATTCTAGATATAAATACATACATTAAACATATCATTGTTGTTTGACAGGGGATAAAAATAAAAAATACTCCAGCGAAGATAAAAAATGTCCTTAACAATTTAAATAGATGCCATCCATCGGTAATCCCCACTAATAGATTCGTTGAGAACGGGAATTTAGGTCCACCCATTGGGTCACCATCTTTATATTTATTTTTCCAAGAAATCTCTGGATTCCAAAAAAGTTTATTTTTAAAATGAAAAAACGACGAACTAGAAAAGTGAAATTGTAATGTATCCATTATTCCTTCAAAAACACCAGCCAATATGAAACAAAACAATCCGATAAACACCATCATAAGTTCTTGAAATTTTGTATATACCATATTAATGATCCGATAAACCCACCGTAAATCGATACGAACGCCCCAATTCTAGGGTACCAGTCGTTTAAGTAACCATCTTGATACCACCCTGGATAAAGAAACCCTAAAATTCCAAGCCCGATAATCGGAACCAAATGGAATATATGTAATAATACTTTCATAACACCTTTTTACTATAAATATCCGGCTATCTCTAATATTTATAGTATCAGGACGATAAATTTAAAAACACCATTGGTGGATGAGTGATAAAATAAAAAAATTAGAGATTAAAAAACTACTACAGGAATATAATTTCTTGTTGATTGATGACGAATATAAAAGAGAAGTGATTGGAGATAACCGTAGTGAGTTTTTAAAATCGATAGAGGATAAGAAAAAAGAGTTGGGTGTGTCGTCACCTGAACCTGAAATACCTACCGAACCTAAAGATAAGGTAGAAAAGGAACCCAAAATTAAAAACGTCAATGATCACACCAAACGTAAGATGAAAAAAATCTATAGGGACATCGTAAAAGTTACGCATCCTGATAAAATAGATTCTGAAGAAATGTTAGACACATATATTAAAGCCAAGGAATCATATGCAGATAACAACCTACTTGAGTTATATATGATATGTGTTGAGTTAAATATCGATGTCGAATTGGAAGGTGAAGATGTGGAAAACATAATGGAGGTTATTTTATTAAAACGAAAAGAGATGTCGGACTTAGAGACATCATTTCTATGGTTGTGGGTACATGCTCCGACGCAAGAAATAAAAGATGAAGTAGTATTAAAATTTATAAACAAACACGTAAATATAACAAAATGAAAAATTTAAAAATTGGAATTACACTCGGTCTAAAAGATAATAAAGAGTCGATTTGGACAAACGGAATTAAACAAAACATATTGATGTTAACTAAGTTGTTAAAAAACTCGAATGAGAAATATGAAATAACTTTATTAAACACAATCGATGTTGATTGGTCGACTAAACCAAGTTATTTAACCGATGTTAACATTTGCAACTTTAAAGACCATTACGAAGACATGGATTTGTTAATCGTTATGGGAGCTCAGATTAATAAATCTGAAATTGAGAAGTTTAAATCAAAACCGAATAAAAAAATAATTGCATACAAATGTGGTAACAATTATATTCTAAGTGCTGAAAACATCCTGTTTAAAGAAGATGAGAAAAAAGTTTATCAATTCGATGAAGCATATGATGAAATATGGTATATACCTCAACAACATGAAACTAATTGTGGTTATTATCATACACTATATCGGTCTAAAGCGTTTATCGTCCCTTTCATATGGCATCACCAATATCTACTAGAGGCTCTTGTTGATATTGAAAAAGGATTTAAAAAGGGTTCATTTAAAAAAGATTATCGATACAACATCGGTAAAGAAAAGAAACGATTGGGTGTGATGGAACCGAACCTTAACATGGTTAAATTTTGTCTTATACCAGCAATGATTGCCGAAGAATCGTATCGTGGAGATATAGGTAAAGAACATATAGATAAATTAATGTTAACCAATTCCGAGAAAGTTGCTAAACACAAGGAGTTCATGGGAATGATTAGGACTTTTGATTTATTTAAAGACAATAAAATAACATCCGAAAGTAGATATCAAACAGCATTTATATTAACCCAACATATTGACGTATTAATCTGTCATCAAATATTAAATCCATTAAATTACATTTATTTGGATGCTGCGTATATGGGATATCCTGTATTACATAACGCTCCGATGTGTAAAGATTTGGGTTATTACTATGAAGGTTCAGATACCGTTGATGGTGCTAAACAATTGGATTATATCTTGACTGAGCATGATAAGAATATTGACTCGTATAATGAACGTAACGATAAGGTATTGATGAGATATCATGCGGATAATATGAAATTGGTTAAAACATATGATAAATTAATTCATAACTTGTTTAATGGGGGTAATGATGGTTTGGAATATAATCCGAAAACAAATTTGTATAAAAACTTAAAATGAAATATGATTTTTATAATATAAAAAAGGGACTCGATTTGAGTCCCTTCTTTTGTTGTGTTAATTTGAGTATTTATTTTAAATAGTTGTTACACCTTTAACTCTTAGTTTACCACTTCCAACAATGATTAAATTTAAACCATAGAATGAC